>Ga0210394_10000284_pt1 | contig 118507 bp, 105 predicted proteins | sample IncBWC12MmetaG_FD_160121 | JGI IMG/M metagenome (GOLD analysis project Ga0210394, IMG submission 160121) | Forest soil microbial communities from Barre Woods Harvard Forest LTER site, Petersham, Massachusetts, United States - Inc-BW-C-12-M | ecosystem: Environmental > Terrestrial > Soil >...
CGGTTTCACTCTGCCCGCTCTGATCACGGCAGTTGTGAAAACTGAATAGGAGGAAGATATGAGTACGCAAAATGTCGTACCGGCGACGCCGTCGCCGGTTTCCTACACCGATGCCGCCCAGGCGCTGGTCCAGCAGGCCCGCGACATGCGGCAGCAGATTCCGAACCTCGTGATTCCGCTCAAGGGAGAGGGGAGGCGCCTGGCTGCCTCGGCCTCGGTACCGGCAGAGTTTGTCGAACTGACGGCCGTGGCTGTGACGAACAGCGCTCCGCTCGTGAGCGAAGGAGGGACGGATCCGGCGAAGGCTCGCGATCTGATGAGCTATGCCGATGCGTTCGGCCCGCTGGCGGATGAGCTGGAGGCACTGGCTTCCTTCGTCCGGCACAGTGTCATCACGGCAAAGAGCACGGTTGGGCGCGAAGCGCTGGCGACGTACGCGATGGCCAAGGTTCTGGCCAAGCGTTCGGCGACGGCCGATCTCGTTCCGCACGTCGATGACATGAGCCGCGCCCTCGGGCGCAGACGGAAGGCGAAGTCGTCGAAGTCCCAGCCGGCCCCTGTTCCGGCAACCCCGGTTCCGGCGGAACCGCCTGTGACGACATCGTCACCGGCCGCACCGTCGAAGTGATGACGAGCCGGTTCGTGCAGTAAGTACCGCGCGGGCGCGTCCGAAGGCGCGCCCGCGCATTTGCGTGGTTTGACCCCGTCCGCGCCTGGGCTACAACTGTCATCCTGAGGCTGCCGCAGCCGCGCCTCGAATCGTGGTGCTTGCGCGGATCAAACGTCGCGGCGGAGGACGCCGAAGGACCCCCAACGTACCTGCCGGATAGGGCGGGGGGCTCATAGGTCACTCATCCACTGCGTCAGATCAGAAACCGCGTCGGGTTCACCGATTGTCAGCGCGAGCCCATGGTGTGGACACCATGGTGACACTCGACGCCCGGCGTCACCCACCAGAGAGCCCTACCCTTTCCTGCCTGTAGTCGGGGGGTCCTTCGGCGTTCTCCGCCGCGACGCTTGATCTGCGCAAGCATCGAGATTCTGGGCGCGGCTGCGGCAGCCTCAGGATGACAGTTTCAAGATCACCGACAACCGACAACGCGCGAAGCGCAATCACCCGCTCCGGTCACGCGCGCCATCCCCGCCACGAACTTGTTCTTGCCCCCCTGCGACGGATGCCGCACCTTCTCGTGCGGGACGCCGAGGCGGGTCAGGCTGAAGGAGGCCTGGTTGCCGATGGCGACGACGTGCTCGATGTCGAAGAGGCGGATCAGGCGCATGGCGAAGGGGGCGCCGATCTCCAGTTCGGCGGGCGTCGGCATGCGGTTGGAGAGGAGGGTGCCGGCGACGTGCGGGTGGAAGGGGAAGGCGTTCCAGAGGAGGGGCAAGGGGTCGATGTTTCGGATCGTGCCCCAGACCATCGTGGCACTCGCTTCCGTCGAGATGCGGGTGGAGGGATCGGCTTTGCGGTAGCCGCGGCCGGCGCCGAGGGCGAGCGCTCCGTTGGCCAGGGCGACACCGGCCAGCATCACCGCTTCGCTCACGAAGGGGACGCCGGTGAGGCGGCCGCCACGATGGGAGACGGCCTCGCCGACGAGGAGCAGGCGCGGGCCGATGGCGTCGAGCTCATCGAGATAGAGACGGAGGTTGCGGCGGCGGATGGCGTTGCCGGCCGCGTCGCCGCCGGTGCGCGCGAACTGGTTGCAGGCGCGATGGGAAAGCTCCATGCGGGACAGGTCGTCGATGAAGCGGTCGAAGCGTCGGGACACGGCGCGGATGATAACGGCCTACAATCCGCGCCGCATGCCGCTCGTGACACTGACGACGTTCCGCAACGCCCAGGACGCGAACATCGCCAAGGGCGTTCTCGAGGACGAAGGCGTTCGCGCCTTCCTCGGCGATGAGAACGTCACGTCGATCGCCCCCTACGTTTCGCCGATGGGGATCAAGCTGCAGGTTGCCGCGGCCGATTTCGATCGCGCCGAGGGGATCCTCAATCGGATCGCCGGCTTCGATGCCGCCGAGCAGTCGACGGCGAGCGCGGAGCGGGCCATCCGGCATCCGGAGCAATGCCCCAGTTGCGGTTCCCCCGACGTTCGCCGCACGCGCCGCCTCCTCGGCTTCGCGATCTCGGCGGCCTTGCTTGTTGCCGTCGGCGTGGCCGTCGACCAGCTCGTGATGATCTTCTATCTCGTCCTGGCCGTCTGCATCTTCTTCCTCGTCGCGTCACCGTACCGCTGCGCCAACTGCGGGCATCGCTGGTGACAGTAAACCATGATCCGCGCGCTGATTCCTGACTACGTCAACCCGACCGGTTACATGCTGCTGGTCTTCGCCGGCGTGCTCCTTCCCATCCTCATCGTCCGATCGTCGCGGCGGATCGGGAGCGGGCCGTTGCCGATCTCACGTATCCGCTTCTACAGGCAGACGATCCTGTTCCAGCTCCTGCTGGCTGCGCTCTCTGTATGGACGGCGTGGGCGCACGGCATCCTGGCAATGCCGCTGCCGCGGCGTCCGCTGATCTCGTGGGGCGCGGCGGCGCTGATGTATGTCCTGACCGTGGTCATGTTGAGACTGCGATGGCCGAGCCGCACGGCGGCGGCGAAACGGCGGCTCTACGACATCCTGCCGCACAACAGCCGTGAGCTGGTGCCGTATGTGTTCGTCTGTATCGTGGCCGGGGTGGCCGAGGAGATCATCTATCGCGGAGTCCTGACGGCGTTGCTGCAACGGATTGTGGGAATGGCTATTGTGACGATCATCATCGTATCGATCAGTTTCGCTGTCGCGCACGCGATGCAGGGATGGCGCAGCGTGGCCGGCATTTTCGGTATCGCCCTGGCCTGCCACGCGCTGGTGTGGCTGGCGCAATCGCTGGTACCGATCATGGTCGTGCATTTCGCCTACGACCTGACCGCGGGGATGCTCGTTCCGCGATGGTATGAAAAAAGTGTTGACATTCCCATAATGACCGCCTAAGATGCGCGCCCTAATGATCACGATGAAACAGCATTATTTCCCCGGCCTCGCGGCGCAATGGCGCGAAGGAGGTTTCGCGCGATCGTAGTGTGCTCCATAGATCGAATTTGATCAGAGCCCCTTCGATCGCGAGATCGAAGGGGCTTTTGTATTTGGCGACAACCAATCCGGGCCGGCGGCGCACGACACCCCGTTTGTGCAGTGTGTTCCGTGTACGGGTTCTAACGAAGGGTGGTTAGCGCACTCTCAGGTAGCTCAGAGGATAGAGCACAGGACCGTTAATCCTGGTGTCACGGGTTCGATTCCCGTCCTAAGACCAAGTGGCTCCAAACCACTAGTTGTTTTTCGCAGTAACCCGCCCGGGGGCGGCAGCATAACGACCAGCCACAATGACGAGGAGTATGCGCGTTACTGTGGCAGCACGATTCCGGCGCCTTGCAGCGCGCGGAAGCCGCGCGGCGAAACGACGGAACGCGGCTCCAGCAGCGAGGGAGCGCCGAACGCCGGAGTAGCGGCGGACTACCGCGACGCTCCGCGCCGCATGCGTGTGGTAACGGATGTCTGCCGTCTCCGAGCGGCCTCTTTCTCACAATGGCATAACGACTGCCGGCGGGCGGTGCGTACGAACTGATTCGCCGGAGAAAACAAGGAAAAGGAGGTCCCCATGATTCGCAAGCTCAAGATTCGTAATCACGAGCGTGGTCTGCTCTTTCGCGAGGGCGACCTCATCGACATTCTCCGGCCGGGTACTTACTGGCGTTTCGATCCGCTGTTGAAGCTGCGTTTCGAGGTCGTCAGTACGCGTAAGGTGTGGCTGGAGCACAAGGACATCGATCTGATCGTCCGGTCGGGGCTCATCGGCGACGACGCCGTGGTGTTGAACCTCACCGACAGCGAGCGGGCTCTTGTCTGGATCGACGGCCGGTTCAATGCCGTCGTCAAGCCGGGTATGTACGTCCTGTGGCGTGGCGATCACGAGGTTCGTGTCGAGGTTGTCAGTACGCGTACCGTGCAGTTCATGCATCCGGAACTGACGTCGATTCTCTCGGTTGCCGATTCACTGAAGCAGCTCGAGCCGGTGACGGTGCAGGCCGGTACCGTGGCGGTGGTCTTCCGGGATGGAACGCTGCACGGCGTCCTGCAGTCGGGAACGTATGCATTCTGGCGCGGCGCGGCCGTTGTGCGCGTCGTTCCGGTGGATCTGAAGGAGCAGGTGCTGGATATCAGTGGTCAGGAGATCATGACGGCGGATAAGGTCACGCTGCGTCTGAACGCCCTGGTCAGCTTCCGTATCGCCGACGCCATGAAGTCGGTGGCGGAAGTCGACAGTGCGCCGCAGGCGCTGTACCGCGCGGCGCAGCTCGCGCTTCGTGAGATCGTCGGCGCGCGCGAGCTGGATGCTCTGCTCGTGTCTCGCGACGCTCTCTCTCGCGAGCTGGACGAGGCGGTCCGGCCGCGTGCGACGGCCCTCGGCATCGAGGTCGTGGCGGTCGGTATTCGTGACGTGATTCTCCCGGGTGAGATGAAGGATCTGATGAACCGTGTCACCGAGGCAAAGAAGGCCGCCGAGGCTGCCCTCATCACGCGCCGGGAAGAGACGGCCGCGATGCGGATGCAGGCCAACACGGCCAAGATCCTCGAGTCCAACCCGACGCTGATGCGTCTGCGCGAGCTCGAGGTTCTGGAGAAGGTGGCCGAGAAGTCGAACCTCACGGTTCTGCTGGGCGACGGCAGCGGCCTGAGCGACAGGATCGTGAAGCTGCTGTAGAAGTGAGAGGTGCCGCCGGCGACGGCGGCACCTCGTTCTTGTGGAGATACGACGCGGTCGTGAGCGTCAACGCGTAGTCCAACCTGTCATCCTGAGCCTGCCGCAGCCGCGCTACGAATGGTGATGCTTGCGCAGATCAGACGTCGCGGCGGAGGACGGCGAAGGACCCCCAGCCACGTGCGGGGATGGGTGGTTTGTAGGACTTCCGCAAAGCCGCCCGCCCTTCCCCGCCTGTGGCTGGGGGTCCTTCGCCGTCCTCCACCGCTCCGCGGTGTCGGCGGCTCAGGATGACAGTTATTGATGCACCGCGCGCCGGCGCGTCACGCCCCTTGCGGCGATGCGGTAGACGATCCCCTTCGCCACATCGAGGACGTACAGCTCCCCCGATACATCCTCGCCGAAGCTGCTGATGCGGAGCGTCGTCGCAAGGAGCGTGTTCGCGGTCCAGACGGAGCTGGTCACCGTCGCGCTCCAGATGGTTCCAGAGCAGTAGTCGCCGTAGAGGTAAGCGCCCTGAAGCGAAGGGATCTGCGTGCCGCGGTAGCGATAGCCGCCGCTGATCGAGCAGGCGCCCTGGAGGTGCGGATATTCGAGGATCGGCATCGTGAAGGACGGGTCAGTGCAATTCGTGGAGGGGTTGTAGCAGTGGAAGCCCTCCATCTTCCGCCAGCCGTAGTTTTCGCCGCCCATCGACGTAGCCGGCTGGAGGTCGACCTCCTCGTACGCGTCCTGGCCGACGTCGCCGATCCAGAGGTCGCCGGTGGCGCGGTCGAAGGTGAAGCGCCAGGGGTTGCGCAGGCCGTAGGCCCAGATCTCGCCGCGCGCTCCGGCGCGCTGCGCGAAGGGGTTCGACGGGGGAATGGCGTAGGGCGCGCCATGATCGACGTCGATGCGCAGCAGCTTGCCGAGGAGCTGCGAGAGGTCCTGGGCGTGATTGTTCGGATCGCCGGCGGAGCCGCCGTCGCCAATGCCGATGTAGAGATAGCCGTCAGGTCCGAACTCGAGCTGCCCGCCGTTGTGATTGGCAAAGGTGGGATGGGGGATGGTCAGGAGGATCGTCCCCGAGGCCGGATCGGCAAGGTCGGGATCGGTCGATGACACCTTGTACCGTGCAACGTTGTTGTCGCCGTTCTGGTTCGTGTAGTAGACGAAGAACAGACCGTTATCGCGATAGAGCGGATGGAAGGCGACGCTGAGCAGCCCCCGCTCGCCGCCGCTCAGGACGATCGAGCGGATGTCCAGAAAGGGCGTGGCGCGAAGGCCGAGCGCGTCGTAGACCAGGACCGTGCCGATCTGCTGGGTGATGAAGAGCCGCGTGTCGCCGGCGGGGTGCGTCAGCGCCACCGGCTGGTTGAGGCCCGTCGCGATCGGCTGGAGGACGACGTCCTGCGCCGCTGCCGTTATTGCCAGAAAGAGGAGAAGGAGAGCGAGGATGCGAGGCATTGAGGAAAGATGATGCAAGTAGCCGGCCTTTTCAGTGACGCACCGGGCTACATCAATACCGTCGCTCCGAGGCTCAGGAAAGTCCGTCAGGCGACCGTCATTCGGTCACCGCGGCATCCGTGATCTCCAGCGCTCTGTCGATGAGCGTGAACGCGTTGCGGAGCTGTTCCTCGGTGATGCAGAGCGGCGGGTTGGTAAAGAGGTTGTTCCAGTTGATGAAGGCGTACATCCCGTTCTCTTTCAGGAACGCGTTGAGGCGCTGCATCTCGGGGCTGGTGCCGTTGAAGGGAGCCATCGGTTCCTTCGTGCGGCGATTGCGCACGAGCTCGAGGACGCCGAAGAGACCGATGGAACGAACGTCGCCGACCGAGGGGTGCTTCTCTTTCATCCGCGCGTGAAGCTCGGAGAGGACCCGGCCCATCCGCTGCGTATGGACCATCGTGTCGTCGTCGATCATCACCTGCAGACAGGCCTCCGCCGCGGCCAGGCTCATCGGGTGGGCGTTGTAGGTCAGCCCGCCGAAGAACATGTTCTTGTCGAAGTAGCCGGCGATCCGGTCGCTGATGGCGACGGCGCCGAGGGGGAGGTAGGCGGACGTCAATCCCTTGGCCATGGTGATCATGTCGGGCACGACGTTCCAGTGATCGGCGGCAAACCAGCGCCCGGTTCTGCCGAGGCCGCACATCACCTCGTCGCAGACGAGGAGAATCCCGTGACGGTCGCAGATCTGGCGAAGACCCTGGAGGTAGCCGTCGGGAGGGATGATGATGCCGTTGGTGCCGGTGACGGTCTCGATGAACATCGCGGCGATGGTCTGCCCGCCCTCGAAGGCCACAATCTCCTCGACCTCGTCGAGACAGCGCCGGGTGAACGTCTCGTCGCTGTCACCCTCGCGGAAGCTGTGGCTCCGGTATTTGTAGGGATCGAAGAATCGAACGACGCCGGGCAGGCCGGGCTCGTTGGCCCAGCGCCGCGGCTCGCCGGTGAGGGAGATGGCGCCGAGCGTGGCGCCATGATACGAGCGATACCGGGCCATGATCTTCTGGCGGCCGGTGACCATGCGCGCGATGCGGATGGCGTTCTCATTGGCCTCCGCGCCGCCGAGGGTGAAGAAGAAGCGATTGAGGTCGCCGGGCGTGAGGTCAGCCAGCATCTTTCCGACGCGCGCGCGGACCGGCGTGGCCATCCCGGGGCCGGCGAAACAGAGCTCGTCGGCCTGGCGCTTGATGGCCTCGATGACGCGGCGGTCGCCGTGGCCGATGTTCACGCACATGAGTTGCGAGTTCATGTCGATGTAGCGCTTGCCGCCTGCGTCCCAGAAGTAGATCCCTTCGCCGCGCACCATCGGAATCGGGTTCACGCCGGCCTGCGCGGACCAGGAGAAGATCGTGTGGCGTTTCGTCAGGGAAACGATCTCCTCGGCGGTCATCGTCTCCGCAATCTCTGTCGTCGTCATGGAGCTAGGTTATATCGCGACTCCTCCTTCACGAAAAATGGCTCGTTCTCCGTCATGAGGCAGCGAGCCTCTTCCGGCGATGACCTCGGCCGCAAAGCGTTCCATCTCCTCGGCCTGCGGACTGAACTGGAGGAGGGTGAGATCGATGCCGATCCGTTCCAGCTCGTCGAGCCGGCTGGAGATCTGCTCGGGTGTTCCGACGAGGCCCGTCCGCAATCCGCGGTTCGAGACCGAGTAGTCCTCGAGCGAGACGTGTTGATCGAGCTGCGTTCCGGAGAGCCACTGTTCGTAGTTGGCGAAACCGCGCGCGGTCGCTTTGACGTCGGTGATGCGGGCCAGCTCGCGCCGGGCATCGCTCTCCGAGGAACGGCAGACCACGAAACCTGCCACACCGAACTGCAGCGGAGGCTTCTCCGGAGCGAGGCGCTCGCGGCGCTCGGCCATGTCGGCGATCTTGGGCGCCAGCCGCTCCGGCGGATCGCCGTGCATGACGTAGGCGTCGGCCCGCTCGGCGATGAGGTTCCTGGCCGTTTCCGATTCACCGCCGGCATAGATCACCGGTTTGCGCACCGGCTTCGGCTCGAGGATGGCGTTGCGGATCGTGTAATGCGTGCCGGTAAAGCTGAATCGCGGCTGCGACCAGAGGCCGTCGACGACGTCCAGCCATTCCGCCGTGCGTTCGTACCGGGCGTCGTGCTCGTCGAAGGCGAGGCCGTACTGCAGCGCTTCGTCGCGCCACCAGGCCGAGACGACATTCAAGGAGATGCGTCCTTTGCTGATCTGATCGATGCTGGCGGCGTGCTTGGCCAGGAGAGCGGGATGGTGGAACGTGGGACGGACCGCCACCATCAGCTCCAGCCGGTCGGTGACGGCGGCCAGCGCCGCGGCGGTGGTCCAGGCGTCGAGGCTCGGTTCGTCGACGCCTTTGATGTCGTTGAGATTGAGCTCGGCCAGGAGGCTGATGTCGTAGCCGATCTGCTCGCTGCGGACTGCCAGGTCGCGCACGTAGCGCCAGCTCGCCTCCATCCGTTCGTCGCCGACGTTGCGCAGCCATCCTCCGAACATCGGAAGCCAGTAACCGAATCGGAGGCTCATGACGCACTCTCCGCGGCCCGGGCCACGAGCGCGTCGACAAGGCGCGCGGTGGGATCAAAGCCGACCACGGAGACGGGATCGGCGACGAAGTTCGAGAGGGCGTTGATGTCGTAGAAGTAGATCTCGCCATCGCGCTCGCTTTCGAGATACTCGATGCCGCCGACGTCGAGATGGGCGGCGGCGGCGATGCGCTCGACGGCGTCGATGATGTCCGCGGGCGGCTCATACGGCTCCACGCTCAGGCCGCGCTTGACGGCGTCGGCGGGGCAGGCGGACGAGGCGAGCTCACGGCCGTCGGCGCTCTTGCAGATGTCGGCCGGGCAAAGATCGAAACCGTCCTCGTCGCCGAGGTGGACGCGGATTCCGTAGAGGTAACGGTGCTCCAGCGTCTCGACGCGCACGATGCTCCGGTCGCGCGGCGGGTGGTACTCCTGAAGAAGGAGCGTGCCGTCGACGCTGTCGCCGAGCGAGGGATCCTCGGCGGCCTCGACGAGCGAGAGAAACGTATTGAAGCGGCGGATCCCGGCGCCGCTCCCGCCGATGTTCGGTTTGACGATGAGCGGGAAGCGCAGTCCCTCCGCCGCTTCCGGCAGGAGCGAGGGGTGATTGACGATGCGTGTGCGCGGACTGGCGAAGCCGAGTTGCGCGAGCAGCGACAGTTGCAAGGCCTTGCTGGTTTCAAAGCGGTAGGAGGCGGAGCCGTTGAACACGGCTACATGCTCGCGCTCCAAGTGCGCGAGGTAGTCGTGCGTGTAGAAGATCGCCGAACGGCGGCCGCGCTTCCAGGCCGAGGGGGACATGCGGTTGAAGAGAAGGGCGGGACGGGAACCGTTGTGCGGCCCTTCCCCGGGCGTGAAGCGATGCTGGCCGGCGTCGATGCGGACGTAGGGGGTCTCACGCCGGTCCAACTCGTGGAACAGTGGCCGGAACCACTGCGGGTGCTCGTAGTAAATCGCGATCGGTCTCTGGTGCGCCATCGGTCATCCTTTCTGGTTGACCCGAACGGCGTGAGGTGGGGGCTGAAAACAGAAAACCCGCGACGGCACGCCGTTGCGGGTTTGATTTCGTTCGTTGAACCTGGATCAGCTCTCGAAGAAGTCGTGCCCGCGCATGGGACACATGGGACATGCGCAGGTCATCGTCACCATCGAGAGCACGGGAAACATTGGGTGAGGCTTATACGCGAGGATGGGGCATGGGTCAAGCGCGAGAGTGCCCATTTCTTGCATACATCAGGGGGTTCGTCATGGACCATCGGCTCTCACCTGCCTTCTGGGCGCTGCGCATCGGCCTGGGGCTCGGTGCGTTCCTGGCGGGGCTGGACAAGTTCTTCAACATCCTCACCGACTGGTCGATGTACCTGAGCCCGCTGGCGACGCGTGTTCTGCCCATCAGTGGTACCGCCTTCATGCGGTGCGTCGGGGTGATCGAAATGATCGTCGGCCTGGCAATTCTTGCCGGCGTTTCACGGATCGGTGCCTACGTGTTGATGCTTTGGCTGATCGCGATCTCGATCAACCTGATCACGACGAAGTTGTTTTACGATCTCGCCGTGCGGGACATTGAGATCGCCCTGGGCGCCTTCGCTCTCGCTCGTCTGTCGGAAGTGCGTATGCTGTCGTCTGCAACAGGCTCATCGCGTGCCACCCACGCCTGAGCATCGAAAAGGAGAAACAGATGAAGAAAACAGCCCTGGTGATCCTGGCCCTCGCTCTGGCTCTGCCGCTTTCGGCAGAGACGTGGAAGAGCGTTTCCATCATGGACAGCAGTTGTTCCGCGAAGAAGGACATGGCGGACAACCCCGACGCGCACACGCGATCCTGCGCGCTGAAATGCGCGAAATCGGGGTATGGCGCGATGGTCGACGGCAAGTTCGTCAAATTCGACGCCAAGGGAAATGCAATGGCGAGCAAAGCGCTGAGCAAGTCCGACAAGACGGATCACCTTCGCGCCACGGTCACCGGCGATCTGAAGGACGGCGTCATCAACGTCTCGGCACTGAGCCTCGACTGACGGCGCGCCGGCAGAACACCGAGCGCAGGCCCCTGGTGTCGCGTCAAGATTGAAATCGACGCGACACTAGTTGGCCTGACCGGCGAGAGCTACGGAACAGACCTCGACATCGCGCATTCCGGCGAGCCCCCGGTCCTTACCCAGGATGTCGCTGAGGGCGCCGAGCATGGCTTCGGCGGTAAAGGGCTTGGCGAGGAAGTGCTTGACGTTCGTGTGCGCCGCTTTCGCGGCATTGGCGGTTCCATCCTTTCCGCTGGCGATGACGATGCGGACGCAGGGATCGATGCGGCGCATGGCGGCGATGAGCGCGGTACCGTCCATGACCGGCATCATCATGTCGGTGAGAACGACCGCGATCTCGGAGCGGTGCATGGCAAAGAGAGCGATGGCCTCCGCGCCGTCTTCCGCGGTGATGACCTTGTAGCCAAACGACTCGAGGGTCTGCCTGGTGATATCGAGAATGGCGGTCTCGTCGTCGACGATCAGGATCGTTTCGCCGTCGCCGAGGGGCAGCATCTCATCCTTCCATTTGAGGGTCGTTGCCGCGGCCTGGTCCGGGCTCGCGGGCAGGTAGACTTCGATGGAGGTCCCTTTGCCGGGCTCGCTCACGACGTCCACGAATCCGCCATGCCCGCGCACGATCCTGAGCGTAGTGGACAATCCCAGGCCAGTCCCCTTGCCGAGCTCCTTGGTGGTGAAGAAGGGCTCGAAAATCTGATCGATGACCTCTCTCGTCATGCCGGCACCGTTGTCGGCCACACGCAGCACGACATACTTCCCGGCGGCCGCGCCGCCGTGCATCGCCGCATATTGCGCGTCGAGGTCCGCATTCCTGGCGGAGAGGGAGATGCGTCCGCCGTCCGGCATGGCGTCGCGGGCATTGACGCACAGGTTCAACAACACTTGATGCATCTGCGTCGGATCGCCGACGATCGACCAGAGGTCGTTGGCGACGCCGGTCTCGAAGTGGACGTTCTTGGGGAACGTGTTCCGGGCGATGGACTGAACCTCCGCGACGACATCGTCGAGGCGCAGGGACTCGCGCGAACCGCCGGCACCGCGAGCAAACGACAGCATCTGCTGGACGAGATTCGCGCCCCGTTTCGCGCTGCTTTCGATGTTCCTGATCACCTTCAGGCTTTTCTCGTCGGGCTCGAAGCGTTTGAGCAAGGCCACGCCCATCATGATCGGCATGAGCAAATTGTTTAAGTCGTGGGCGATGCCGCCCGAGAGCGTGCCGACGCTCTCCAGACGCTGCGCGCGGAGAAACTGCTGTTCGAGCCGTTTGCGCTCCGTAATATCACTCTCGATACTGAGGATCGCTTTCGGACCGCCCTGCCCGTCCCGCATCAGGGTCCAGCGGCTGTTCACGGTCAGGATGGCGCCGGAGGACGCCTTCCTTTCCATTTCTCCACTCCACTCTCCCTCGGCGAGAACGACTCCCGTGGCAGCGTCGATGGCACCGCGGTCGGCCTCGGTCAGCTCATAGCAGTAACGTTCCATTGCCTCGGCAGCGGGCCAACCGTAGAGCCGTTCCGCCCCCTTGCTCCAGAAGCTGATTCTGTGGTCGAGATCGCGAACGATGATGGCATCACGGGCCTCGTCGATCAGGGCCGCCTGGTGGGCGAGCTTCTCTTCCGCCGCGCGCCGCTCGGAAAGGTCGGTGACCCCGCCGATCATGCGCACGGCATTGCCCGAGGCATCCCGAATCACATGGCCACGAACGAGCAGGTAGGCAACGGTGCCGTCCTTTCGTTGGTAGGGGTATTCGTCGGACCAACTGTTGCCACCCTGATCGAGAACGGTAAAGACACGGCTCATCACCCGCTCGCGGTCCTGGGGATCGATATGACTGGCCCACGATTCCGCAGTCTCAACCTCGTGGGGCAGGTAACCGAATAGAACGGTCAGACCTTCATTCCAACGCACGATGTCGGCGGCGATGTCCCAGTCCCAGATCGCGTCATTGCTGACGCGTGCCAGGATACGGAGCCGCTCCTCGCTCGCGTTGGCCTCCTCGAGCGCCTCACGAAGCTCATTGACGTCCGTACAGGTTCCCAGCCAGCTGACAATGACGCCGGCATCGTCCCGCAGGGGTAACGCCCGAACCAGCATCCAGTGATACGTGCCATCCGCGCGCCGGAGGCGATACTCGTTCTCGTACGGATTGCCGCTCTCAGTCGCCTGCTGCCAGCTTTTCAGCGCAATCGGCAAGTCGTCGGGATGAAGCGCGCGCGTCCATCCGAATCCAAGGCTCTCTTCGGATGTCATGCCCGTGTAATCAATCCACTTCTGGTTGCGATAGGCGGTCGAGCCGTTGGAAAACGTGATCCAGACGAGTTGAGGCATGGCCTCGGCGAGCAGGCGGAATCGCCTTTCGCTCTCCCGCACGGCCGCCTCGGCGGCTCTCTGCTCGGTGATATCGCGGATCACGACAACGGTCTGGTTTGAGGACAGCGTGACGACGCGAACTTCGAACAAGCGATCCGGGGCGGCATCGGGCGCAATCTCGAAGATCGACATCGGCTCGCCGTGTACCAACAAATCGATGGATGCCTTGAAACGCTCGAGGAAATCGGGCCGGAGAACGAAGCCGCGTCCCGAGGAATCTCCCCATTGCGGCTTCGCGCAGAACAACTCGACGAGCGGACTTGGTTTGTATTCGAGTACCGTCCCATCGAACGCGACCCTGAGAGACAAGGAAGGAGTGGCCTGCAGCATAGCCCGCGTCTGCGAGTTCGCCTGGATCAACTCCTGCGAGTTGATCTCGAATGCCCGCTCCACCAGGGCGCGACCCTCGTCGGACGCCCAGTAGGCGTCATCGACAGCCCGAATGAGCCCCATCCACGCCTCCGGAATCGAGGCGTCGATCCCGAGGTGACGCCGCATCTGCCGCTTCAAAAGGGAGTGGATTGTTCCTTTCTCAGACACGAGGCTCTCGACGTTATTCAATAGAGTCTGGGTCATCAAGTCTCCCGGAACGACGTAATCGTCATGGTCTGGTTGTGGAGAGCGCACTTTGCGTCAGGCGTGAATGGTGAGATCTCACCGTAAGAGTAGAAACCGGTCAGGGCGGCCTTCGCGCCAACGACGTCGCGCACGCCCTCCAACTCCTCCTCGGTGCGCTGCCTCAGGACCATGCGGCGTCCCACACAACTGATCAGGATGGCCAGATCGGGCTGCTGGCCCGACACGCTCACGAGGCTTGCGCGCGCCGCGCCGATCGCGCCGTCGATGAGCCGGTCGAAGTTCGCCGTCATCAGCCGCGCGTACCAGCCTTCCGGGACGTCACCGGCGAACGTCAGGCTCTGGGCCTTCTCATCGACCGCGAGGATCGTGCGAACGACGGACGAGTCATCCTCGGGATTGCGAATGCTGAGCGGAAAGAGCAGCCCCGAGCCCGGAAGGTCCCTGGCGTGGTCGCCGAGGTAGCGCTTGTAGAGATCGAGAGCCGAGAACCCGTCGAGCTCATAGAGCACGTTCCCCTCGCTTCGCGTCACCAGGCGTTCGGCGCCGAAGCTGTCCCAACCGCCGAGGGAAGCGCAACCGATTTCCAGCCGATCCCCGTAGAATCCGACCGCGGCCACCATTCTGCTGCTGACGGTCTCGCCGAAGACGACGGTCGTCTCGCCGAATGTTGTGCCGTCGCCGGAGAGTCCGCCGGAGAGAGTGACGCCCGCGGGGAGACTCTCACTGAGACCTTTCACGAGCTCGCTGCCGTTGACGTTGAGCCCATCGCTGAGAACGAAGAGATGGACGAGATCGCCTGCAGCCAGCCGCCGCGCCAGTGCCGCCCCGGCCTCGTAACTTTCTGCCGGTGTGGCAATGGGCACCGAGGCGCCGGCAATGCGCGTGGCGTCAAAGCGCACAGCGGTTACATTGACGGTGTCGTCGTAGAGCCGGCTGTCACGGATCTCTCCGGCGGTGGAGCAGCCGAGCAGTGTCGCCGAGGGGAACTGCCGCCGGATCGATTCGATCGAGTCCGGGTCCTGAAGCGAAACGCGAGACCCGAAGAGCAGAGCGAGCTGCGCCTGATAGTCCGGCTGCGGTTGTTCCGACTGAAGCCCCGCCATACGGGTCCATACAAGTTGGGTTACGTTCATCTGGTTGCTGCTCTCCTTTGGACTGCTCAGTATCAAGGGGGAGGCCACGAGCCGAGCCGTGGGTAAATCGTTGAAGGCGCGTATAGATCCACGTATCTTTGCTCGCACCGGGAGCGTCGCCAAAACGGACAAGCGTCCGGAATCCGGTCGGTCGTGATCAGGCGGGAGACGATCGCCGAGCGTCAGCCTGTCGTCACGCCGCTCGATCGCGCCTTTCTTCAGATCGTGCACCGCGCGTCCGTTTCACCCATCCTTGCAGCAAGTGCAGAACGGCTTTCACGGCCACCTCGATCATGACGATCGGTTTGGCGATGAAATCGGTCGCGCCGACCGTTTCGGAGTAGGAGCGGGTCTCGAAGTCGTTGAGAGCGGTAACGATCACGACGGGCGTCTTCGCGTTCATCCGTGTAGCCCTCAGCTTCAGGCACATGTCCAATCCGCTCATCCGCGGCATGTCCACGTCCAGAAAGATCAGGTCGAAGCGATTCTTCTCCATCACTCGCAACGCGAGTAATGGGTCTTCGAACGCGAGAGCGCGTAGGTTTGCCCGTTCCAGAGCCTTGCAAACCGCGTCTCCTGAGATCGGGTCATCGTCGAGCACGAGAATCAGCGGCGCGGCCGTCTCGGCATCCAGAGAACCGTCCTGTCGGAGCAGCATTGGGATGAAGTCGACCACCTGGCTGACCGTGCGCAGCGTCGAGCGCGTCACCTTCCGGGGATTCGTTTGCAGGTCGTCGAGCAACATCTCGAGAGAGCCGGTCATCCGCGCGATGTTCGTGAATCCGGCAAGCGTCGAATGTTTGGAGAGCTTGTGCGCCGCATTGCTGAGGTCAAGCAGCGCGGAGGCTTGTGCGGCCGGCTCGCCATGCAGCAGAATTTGAAGACGCTGGAGCTCCGCGATCAAAGGCGGAACACGGTGCCGGAAGGCCACGCGCACGTCGTTCTCATAGTCGCCGCCGTCCGGTTGGGAGGGGCGTGCGTCGAGTACCTTGCGCACTTCCTCGACCACGTGGCGCGGCGAGCACATGGCTTTGCTCAGAAGCTTGTTGGCGCCCGCCTTCTTTGCGGCCTCCACGAGCTCGCCGGCGACCGAGCTCGAAACAACCAGGACCGGGACATTGCGCAGAGTCTCGCTCGATCGGATGAACTTCAATACCTCGACGCCGTTGATCTGGGGAAGGATCAGGTCCAGCAGCACGACGTCGGGTGGATTCGCGGCGAGTTGCCGGATTGCCGAGGGGCCGTCTCCAGCCACGGAGACATCGAACCCTTCCGCCTGAAACCTGGTCTGGTAAATGCCGGCCACGAACGGGTCGTCGTCGGTAATGAGGATCTTGGTCATGCGTATGCTCCCTGGATTGCAACGCTGTTGGACTTCATATAGTCATTGAGGAAGCGGTGGACCCGCTCCATCTGCCGGTTCGTTTCCGCGTGGATTGCTGCGGCGTCACACAAATCGCCGCGCTTGGCCAACTGTTCCAGCCGCATCAGCGGCGCTGCGACCGCCGTCATGCCGCAAGTGGAGCTGGAACCGGCCAGTTTGTGGGCGAGGTGGCGAACGTCGTCCGTAGCGCCCCGCCGAATGGCCTCGTCGATACCAGCCAGCGCGTCGCCGGCCTGTTTCAATGTAGCGGCTCACCAGATCGCGAAGCTGGCCTTCATCGGACGAGGTGACGTCCAGCAGACGTTCCAGATCGACGGGACAGTCCCGCTCGGTCAGTGGGTCAATGGACGCAGCCGGATCGCCGTTCTCCCCGCACCATTGATCGAGGGCGCGCTTCAACTCCGCGGTGCTCACCGGCTTGCTCAGGTAGTCGTTCATGCCCGTGGCAAGGCATTTCTCGCGGTCGCCTTTCATGGCGTTCGCGGTCATGGCCACGATGTGGAGAGGGCGTTGTGATCCGAGTCCCGCGGCGCGTTCCTGTTCGAGCTGGCGGATCCGAGTGCTGGTCTCGTAGCCGTCGAGCTCGGGCATCATGCAATCCATGAACACCACGTCGTAGGTCTTACGCTCGACCGCGGCCAGCGCCTCCCGGCCATTGCTCACGATGTCGGCTTTGTGTCCCAGCTTGCGCAGCTGTTCGAGGACGACCATCTGATTGATCTCGTTGTCCTCGGCGACGAGGATGCGCACGTTTCGGGCGAGATCCGTACGAGAAGGATCGTTACTGGCAATGCGGGCCGGCCGGATGATCGAGCTGGTATCGCCGGAGAGCGTCGTGGCGATGCAATCAAAAAGAAGCGACTGTTTGACCGGCTTCGAAAGGCACGCGGCGATGCCGTTCTTCAGCAATGTCTCCTGGGCGGGTTGGTGCCCGAGAGAGGTGAGAACGATCAGTCGAATGTCGTCGAGGTGTGCTTCGCTCCGAATCGCGCCGGCCAACTCGATGCCGTCCATGCCGGGCATCTCCATATCCAGGATGGCCAGGTTGAATGGGTCGTTCGAGGCCGCCGCGTCACGCAGCAGTTTCAGTGCCTCTTCGCCGTTCGTGATGATCGTGCCGCGAATCTTCCAGGCCTCGATCTCACGGCTTAGGATCTCGAGATTGGTGACGTTGTCGTCGACGATCAGCACGCGGGCGCGGGATGGGTCGAACGAGAACTTCGGCGTCGCGGCCGCGGGTTGGAGCTGCTTCTTCAGGCAGACGGTGAAGTGGAAGTTCGAGCCGCGGCCGGGCTCGCTCTCGACGGCGATCTCACCGTGCATCAACCCGACGAGCTGGCGCGCGATGGCCAGACCGAGGCCGGTGCCTCCGTACCTGCGCGTCGTCGAACCGTCCGCCTGCTGGAAAGCCTGGAACAGGCGCGTCTGCGCCTCCGGGGAGATGCCGATTCCCGTGTCTTCGACTTCGAAGCGCAATGCGATGTCGGCGTCCGTCTCCGACTCCTTGCTCACCCGCATGACGACTGCGCCTTTCTCCGTGAACTTGACGGCGTTGCTGACCAGATTGTTGAGCACTTGCCGGAGGCGGGTGGAGTCACCGCGCAGACTCGTCTGAACGTCCGGTGCGACGTGGCCCACGAGCTCGATTCCTTTGGCATGGGCGCGCTCCGACATCAGATCGAGCGTGCTCTCCACTGCCTGTCTCAGGTCGAAGTCGAGCGTCTCGAACGTCAGCTTGCCCGCCTCGATTTTCGAAAAGTCGAGGATGTCGTTGATCACGGTCAGCAGCGAATCGGCGCTGGTTTGAATCGTCTCCGCGAAATGGCGCTGCTTGAGATCCAGCTCCGTGTCGAGCAACAGTTGCGTCATTCCGATCACGCCGTTCATCGGCGTGCGGATCTCGTGGCTCATGACGGCCAGGAAGCCACTCTTTGCGCGGGTGGCCGCCTCCGCCGCCTCCTTGGCCCTGACTAGCTCCTGCTCCGCGCGCTTGGGCTCAGTCATGTCGGCGGCGACCCCGAGGAAACCTTTGATGGTGCCGTCGTCGCCGGCCAGGGCCGTCACCGAGAGAAGGACCGGGAAGCGGCTTCCGTCCCTTCGCACGCAGTTCAATTCACGCTCGTCGGGTTTTCCGCGGCGCGCTTTCGCCACGAACGCCTCGAATCCCGGATCGATCGGAGTGCCGAGCTCCTCGGACAACTCGCCGGCGCGCCTCTTCACCTCGGAGACGTCATGAAGGACTGCCGGTGTGCGGCGTCCAATCATCTCTTCGGCGCGGTAGCCGAGCATCCGTTCCGCACCGGCATTGAAGAGCGTGATCGTTCCTTCGGGGTCCGTGGCAATGATGGACGAGTGCGTGGCCGCATCCATGACCGCCTGAAGCTTCGCTTTCGCGGTGCCCAATTCCGCGGTCCGCTCGATGACGCGCACTTCCAATTCGGCGTGAGCGTGCCGCAAGGCCTCCTCGGCGCACTTCTGATCGTCGATGTCCGTACAGGTGCCGACCCATTGCACGATCTTCCCTTCCTCGTCCCGAAGAGGAAAGCTTCGCCCCAGGTGCCAGCGATAGGTGTCGTCGGATGCGCGCCGGAACCGGTACTCGACTTCGTAGTCGCATCCGGTCCGGATCGACCGTTCCCACGTTTCCAGGCAGTTCTGCAGATCGTCAGGGTGCAGGACCGGCTGCCAGCCGTTGTCCCTCGTCTGCTCGAACGTCATCCCCGTGTAGGAATACCAACGCTCGTTGTAGTAGTCGAGGCTGCCGTCGGCCTTGGCCGTCCAGATGATCTGAGGCATCGTTTCGGCCAGGAAGCGGTAGCGTTGCTCGCTCTCCTGAAGCTTCACCGTGCGCTCGATGAGTTCTTCCTCGGCCCGCTTCCGTTCGGTGATGTCCGCGCGGATGGCCACGTATTGATACGGTTTGCCGGAGGCATCGAGGAAAGGAACGAGCGTCGTATCGACCCAGTAGTACGACCCATCTTTCGCGCGGTTCTTGACCTCACCCTTCCATACGCGTCCGCTGGAAATGGTCTGCCAGAGATTGCGGAAGAACTCCTTCGGATGGTAGCCAGCGTTGATGAGGCGATGGTCCTGGCCCAGCAGCTCCTCTCGCGAGTACTGCGAGATCGCGCAGAACTTGTCGTTCACGAACAGGATCTTGCCGCGCGCGTCGGTGAAGGCGACGATGGCGTGCTCGTCGAGGGCAGCCTTCACATAGTTGAGCTCGCGGCTCCGCTCATCGACGATCCGCTCCAGCTCGGCGCGCGCGTGCAGGAGCTCCTCGAGCATCGCTTTGCGCTCGGTGATGTCCGTAGCCACGCCGGTGATGCGAATAATGTCGCCCGCGGCGTCGCGGATCTGAAAGCCGCGGCTAAGGATCCAGCGCACCTCACCGTCCGGACGGGCGATGCGAAATTCGACGGAGGCGGTTGGTTCGCCATTCGGGTCAGCCAGCCCGGCGAACGAGGCATAGACACGCTCGCGCTCCTCCGGCAGGATCGCTTCCGCCCATTCGTAGGGATCGGCATAGACACCGGCCACCGGCCGGCCCCAGATGGACTCGTAAGCCGGACTGACATACTGGACCGTCTGCATGTCGGGCGACTGGATATAAAAGACGTCGTCGATGTTGTCGGCCATCTGCCGGAACTTCTCTTCGCTCTCGCGCAGCTTCCGCTCGCGCTCCTTCGTCTCCGTGATGTCGCGCATGATCGTCGACAGGAACTTCAGCTTTCCGTCGAGCCCTTTGTGAGCGATGATCACCTCCGACACGGGAATCTTTGCCCCATGGCGATCCAGTAGTGTCGTTTCGCCGCTCCAGATCCCCTCGCGTCTCGCGATCGGAACGGCATCGGTCAGAATGATCTCGGCCGCGTCTTCCGTGTAGTAGTCCGCAAACGTGCTTTGCGTGACGTCCGCGTCATCGGCGATGCCAGCCATGCGCCGTCCAGCCTGATTTACGTAGAGCACCTTTCCGGCTGGTGTGGCGATGGCCACAAAGTCCGTTGTAGCTTCCAGAATGGTGGCGAACCTCTGCTTGGCCTCTTCGGCTCGGCTCCGTTCGGCCATTTCCAGGTGCAGAGCATCGTTGGCCGCGATCGTTTGCTTGGCGCGCGCGGTTCCCCGCTGTGCCAGAAAGACGTTCAGCGCCAGCAATGTCGAGCCCAGCAGGCCGGCGAAAAGGATCGCCTTCGGGAGCGTCGTTTGTTGCTCCGCCGTGGACGAGGCTGTCGCTCGTATCGTCCGTTCCGCGCCGGCCCTTCCCTGCACGACCAACGCCTGCCAGATGCCGATCGTCATCGTAGCGGCCGCAAGCCCCACACAGATTGGCAGCCAGCGCGGTGTGTGATCACGCGGCGATACCGCCGTCCGCCACGCCAGAGAGAACACCCCCAGGCCGACCGCGCAGAATCCCGCGGCGGTGTGCAGCGCCACACGCGTGAACAGATGCCAACCGGATGCGCTCGTCAAATTCGTGGCGTGGCCGAACATCGTCAGGGTCGACCAGGCCACGGTTATGGAAGCCAGCAGAGCTGTTCCGGTCGAGGACCACTTCGGTTTCCGGAGGCATACCAGTGCCAGCGCCAACCCGACCATTGCGAAACAGAGCGCCGTGATCGGGGACATGCGTCCCGGATATGTTGTCTGCGTATTGATGAAATTCTTGACCAGGAGTTGATCGAGGCTGAAAGGAAGCCCGGGCTTGTATTCGGCAAGCGTCAGCAGTCCACATGCGGCGGCAATCGAACCGAGAATCGCGCCGATGTGGTTTCGTGACCGGGAAGCGGCTGCCACTCCCACCCCGAGGAGAACGAAACAGAGCGCCGTGTTGTACTTCATTGGCGCAAACAGGGGATGCAACTGAATGACCGCCGCCGAATGCGCGTACCAACCCACGATCACCGTTGCTCCCAGTGCGGCGCTGGCGATGCCGAGCGCGGTGGTCAGGAAGCTGGCGTTGGATGTTTCGTCTGCCGAAAGGATTCTGGTCACGTTGCTCTCCGGGCGAGAGAGCACATCAATCGGCATACCGGAACTCAAAATGCGCTAAGCGCAGCGTACAGAATACTTACAAGCTTCGAGCCCAATTTGAGGTTGCGGAATCCAGGACATCCGTGCTGAATCCGGACACTCGCCAGGCCGGAGTGTCCGCGCAACCATCGCGTTCCCTATTTCTTCATCCCTTCCGCCCACGCCACCGAGAACCACAAAGCGGCGTCGGGGCGTTGGGACCATCGGCGGTAGTCGTCCATGACGCGGTCGAAGGCGCCGGCGTCGAAGAGGCGCATCGACGTGATGGTTTCGCGGGCGGTGCGGACGACGCCGGCCATGTTGTCGGCCAGCGTTGGAAAGGTCTCCATTCCGGCGCAGCCGCCGAAGAAGATCCAGGTGTTTCGCACCGGTTTGGCGCCCGCTTCGTGCAGCAGTTGAACGAGGCGTCTGCCGACGTGCGGATCGTTGCCGATGCGGTCGTAGGCGCGCATGTAGGCATCCCAGAGGCTCATCCAGCCGGGCGGTTCGGGCCAGAGACGCATGACGCCGTGGTCGTCGTCGGCCAGAACGATGCGGCCGCCGGGACGGACGGCCTGCACCATCGATCGGACCGCGCGAAGCGGATCGGGGATGTGCTCTAGCAGAAAACGGGTATGGGCGACGTCGAACGTCCCCCACTCGTCGCCGAGGTCGAGATTCAACGCATCGCCGGCGCGGAATTCGGCCAGGGCCGCCTCGCCGTCATTGGCCGCGAGCCGCTTCGCGGCGGCGCGTTGCTCCTCGTTGTATTCGATGCCGACGACATGCCCGTCCGGCACCGCCCGCGCCATCGTTCGGGTGAACTGTCCCAGGCCGGAGCCGAGATCGAGGATGCACTCGTCGCCACGCAAGTGCATCTCACCCAGCATGGCCGTGTTGAGCAGAACGTCGTTCATGAGCGACAGGCGACGCTGCTCGTCGTCGTCCGTGCCGTGGATGTAGGTCGACATTTACAAGACATCCTCCACGGGAAACCCGGCGTCGATCCAGCCGTCCAGCCCTCCGGCAAGCGGTCGGACCTTTGTGTAACCCTTGTCGATGAGCTTGCGCGCCACACGGGCGGCCGAGGCCTCGTTTGGTCACGTGCAGTAGAGCACCACCTCCTGATGGGGTGCCAGATCGCCGAGGTGTGTGTCGATATCCTCCATCTGCATCAGGATGGCCTTGGGGATGGCGCGCGGGTTGTGCTTGCGCGCGCCTGCGGAACGGACGTCGAGAACGACCGTCACCTCGCCGCGGTCGAGCATCTCCTTGAGCTCATGCGGCTGGATGCGGGCTAGGCGAAGTTGCTTGAGGAAGTTGACGCGCTGGGCCCACTTGACGGCGATGACGAGCGACAGCAAGCAGGCCACGACGAGGAGTGCCCATCCGCCCAGGCTTTCCAGCATGGCCAGCAGGCGATCGATCGCGCGGTGAAAGGCACGCCCGGCGACAACGGCGCTCCCGGCCCAGAGCAGCGCTCCTATGCCGTCGTAGACGACGAATGCGAGCGTGCCGCGCCCCGCCGCGCCCGCGAGCGGCGGCGCGACGGTGGAAAATCCCGGGATGAATTTCGCGATGAGAAGCGACTTGAGTCCCCACCTCTCGAAGCGTGCCTCGGTGTCGCGCACGCAGGAGTCCGGCGAGAGGGAGATGCGGCAAAGGACCCGCAGAATCCGGTACCCGTAGCGCCTGCCCAGAAGAAACCAGACGTAGTCGGCAATGAGCGACGCCAGGAGCGCCGCCAGCAACACGTCCGTCGACGACATCTTGCCATCGCGCGACAGAGCACCCGCCACGATCAGCGCCGGAGCGGCGGGCACCGGCGCCCCAAGCTGCTCGAGCAGCACGTTGATGAAGATCAACGGGATGCCGTAGAGGAGGACGTAGTGGACGAGTGAGGTCATTGTGTGGCGGTTGTCGGTTGTCGGTTGTCGGCAGTCGGGGGTCGGAGCGGTTACGCAGGTCGCTGGGTTGCTAGGTTACTGAGTTGCTGGGGGTGCTGACATTACGGCAACCGAGTAACCCAGCAACCTAACCTTGTAACTCAGCAGCCTTGTAACCCAGTAGCCTGCGTATTCTCTACGACCCCGGAGCCCCGACCCCCGACTCCCGACTCCCGACTCCCGACCCCGGCACCTAACCAAATCACCCACTTCGAGTCTAATCATTCCGGGATGGAAATGACGACCGACGTTGCGGTGGTAAGCCGGGCCCGATCCGGTGATGCCGACGCGTTCCGGCAACTGGTCGAGCGTCATTCCAAAATGACCTTTCGGGTGGCCTATCGCATGACCGGAAATGAACAGGATGCCGACGACGTGGTGCAGGAGACGTTTCTTCGCGCCTACCGCCAGCTCGAGCACTTCGAGGAGCGGGCCGACTTCGGCACGTGGCTGCACCGCATCGCCGTCAACTGCTCGCTCGACCTGCTTCGGGCCCGGAGCCGGGCGGACCGGAACTACGGCGGGGATCTCGAATCGGCGGAGCTGGCGGGCATGGCAAGAAGCGAACCGCAGCAGGATCGCCTGCTCATGTCCGCCGATCTGCAGAAGCAGGTCACCGCGGCGATGGGACGCCTCAGCAGCAACGAGCGGACGGCCTTTGTTCTCCGCCACTTCGAAGGAATGCCGGTCGAGGAGATCGGCGAGACGCTGGGCATTCAAGTCAATGCCGCAAAACACACGATCTTCCGCGCCGTGCGCAAGCTGCGCGAGTCGCTGGAACCGTTTGTGAGGCCGACACCATGCAACACCTGACAGAAGAACAGTTGATCGCGCACTACTACCACGACGGTGACGCCGCCGTCACCGAGTCGCACCTCGACTCGTGCGACGAATGCCGCGCGCATTTCGAGACGCTTCGCAACGTGCTCGCCCTGATCGATCAGCTCCCGATTCCGGAGCGTAGCGATGCCTACGGCGAGGCAGTCTGGAACCGGTTGCGCTGGAAGATGGGCAAAACGGGGGATGCGTTTTCGAACTCGTCTGGGACGACGGTCGGACTGAACACTCCGACGCACGTTCGTAGGCGTTCGGCCTACGGTTGGGTTACCGCGATCGCGGCGGCGGTGGCCATCGCCTTCCTCGGCGGGGTGTTGTGGCACGCCCGGACGCAGCAGATCGCACGTCCGCAAACCGTGATGGCGCGCTCGGCGCAGCCAGGCCCCGTGCAGCAGGCGGCCGCCGAATCGGCATCGAGAGACCGGCTCCTCCTCGTCGTCGTCGGCGATCACCTCGACAACTCAGAACGGATGCTGCTCGAGCTCACGAACGCCGACCCGAAACACTCCCTCGACGTCTCCTCGGAGAGCAAACGCGCCGGGGAGCTCGTGGCTACGAATCGCATTTACCGGCAAACAGCCGCGCGGAGGGGCGAGACGCGTATCGCTTCCCTGCTCTCGGATCTCGAGCCGGTCCTCGTCGAGCTGTCGCATGCAGGCTCGACTCTTTCGCCCGACGAAATCGCCGCGCTGCAGAAGCGCATCGACTCGAAAGGACTCCTCTTCAAGGTGCGCGTCGTCAGCGCACAGGTGGGCGGCCAGGAAGCCCCCGCCAAAGCCCCGCGGAAAGGAATGGATTCGCTATGAAATCAAGACTGCTGTTCACGCTCGCCGCCGCCCTGGTCGCATTTGCGCCGGCGGTGCATGCCAACTGGAAGCCCGATTCGAACACGACGATCGTCGTGCAGGATGACGACGACGACCGCGCCACTCGCGACAGCGATCGCGCCGAGCGAAAGACGGACACGGAGGAAAGGCTGTACGACTCCGCCACCGACGCGCTCGACGATCACCAATGGACCCGCGCCGCCTCGCTCTTCCGCAAGGTGGCGGAGATGAAGCTGGCTCACGCGGACGCCTCGCTCTACTGGCTGGCCTACGCGGAAGGAAAGATGGGCGCGCGCTCGGAGGCGCTCACCACACTGTTGCAGCTCCAGAAGTCCTATCCGAAATCGAAGTGGGTCGGGGACGGGAAGACGCTGGAGGTTGAGATCCGCCAGTCGGCCGGACAACAGTTCGAGCCGGAGCACGTCGGCGATGAAGACGTGAAGCTGATGGCCATCAACGGCCTGATGACCAGCGATCAGGAACGAGCCGTGCCGATCCTGGAAGGCATCCTCTCCGGCAATCAACCATTGAAGATGAAGGAGCGCGCTCTCTTCGTCCTCAGCCAATCGTCCTCGCCCCACGCGCTCGAAATCGTCGTCCGCACGGCCAAGAGCGGGCCGCCCGATCTCCGCGACCGCGCCGTCCGCTACCTCGGCATCATGGGCGGCGAACGCAACCGCGCCGTCCTGACCGATGTCTACAACTCCACGAGCGACATCTCCGTGAAGAAGTCGGTGCTGCGGTCCTACATGATCGCCGGCGACCGCACCCGCCTTCTGGCCCTGGCAAAGGGCGAACCGAGTGCCGAGCTGCGCGCCGATGCGGTGATGCAGCTCGGCGTGATCGGCGCGCGCGACGAGCTGACCGCTCTGTACAACGCGGAGCCGTCCGTCGAGGTGCGCAAGAAGATCCTTCAGGCCATGTTCATCGGCGGCAATTCCGCGAAGCTCGCCGAGATCGCGCGCAATGAGAAAGTCCTGGAGTTGAAGGTCACCGCGATCCGCAACCTGGGCCTCCTCGGCGGCGGAGAAGGACAGAGCGACACCCCCCCGGCGCCTCCGACACCTCCGCCCCCTCCTGGTGTCAGTCAGGTTCCTCCTCCACCACCGCCACCTCCCGGAAGACCAGTCCACTCGGGCGAGCTCCTGCTGTCGCTCTACAACTCCGACACGCGACCGGAGGTGCGCAAGGCCGTGATCGAGGCGTTGTTCGTTCAAGGCAACGCCCGGACGCTGATCAGCCTTGCCCGCACCGAAAAGGATCCGGGGATGAAGCGGACAATCATCCAGACTCTGTCTGTCATGCGCTCGAAAGAAGCGACGGACTATCTGATGGAGTTTTTGAAGTAGCGCGGTTTCCGCGGTCTCGGGGTTGCGCGGTCTCGCGGCGGAAACTGCGAGACCTCGCGACTTCGAGACCACGCGACCCGGGAACACACACCCCGCTCACCGGCTCACATTCGGATTCCCACGAAGACAAAACCGCAGCGGCCACTCCGCCGCTTCGCCTGAGTTCTCCACTCCGATGCGGCGACTAACGGCGATGTCCTCCTCGCGAATCTCGGTATCGCGCGGCGCGAGCCAGAGCGTTTTGCCATCGAGCGGCGCGCCGTCGATCGATTTGTCGATGGCCAGGGCGGAGCAGAGTTTTCCGGGGCCGTTCATCAGGTCGCGGTCTCGTTTTGCTTTCGGCCGCCGCCCGCGCATGGTTTCGATGCCGCGCAGCGGTTCCGCGGCCCGGAGCAGCACGGCCTCGGCGATGTCAGATTCCTGGGTGACGACGTTCACGCACCAGTGCATCCCGTACGTGAAGTAGACGTAGGCATGTCCGCCTTCGAGGTACATTGACTCGTTGCGTGGGCTGCGCAAACCGCGCCGGGCGTGACTGGCGGAATCGTTTGCGCCGAGGTAGGCCTCCACTTCCACCAGTCGCGCGGCGAGCAGCTCGCGGCCCAGGCGGCGCCAGAGGACGCAGCCGAGAAGAGCGCGCGCCACCGTCACCGTGTCGTGCAGGTAGAACGCGCGCGGCAATTTCGCGGTCATTGCAAGGGAAGAGCGCGATTCGCGGCGCGGCGGTCGAGCTGATCCTCGCGGACGTGGCGGCCGAGCAACCGAATGAGATCGCCATGGACGCCGGGCGGCGCGCCTACGATATTGCCTCGATCCAGCCACCGCCCGCCTCCGGAGAAGTCGGTGAATACGCCTCCGGCCTCGGTGACGACGAGCGATCCCGCGGCGATGTCCCACGGCGAGAGGTGAAGCTCGAAGAAACCGTCGAAGATGCCGGCGGCGGTGTAGGCGAGATCGAGCGCCGCCGATCCGGCGCGGCGCACGCCCTTGGCCACACTGATTACTTCCTGGAAGATCGCGCAGTAGACCCCGACGAACTGTTGGGCGCGAAAGGGAAAGCCGGTGGCAAGGAACGAACCGTCGAGCGTCTTCTGATTCGAGACGTGCATCCGATCGCCGTTCCGAAACGCGCCCGCGCCGCGCTCGGCGGTAAAAAAGAGATCGCGTAGCGGCTCGTAGACGACGCCCGCGGTGATCTCGTCGCCGGTCTTGAGGCCGATCGAAATCGACCAGACGGGGAAGTGCTGCAGGTAATTGGAGGTGCCGTCGAGCGGATCGATGATCCACGTCCGTCCGCTCGTCCCCTCGGCGCTGATCCCGCCTTCCTCCCCGAGGATGGCGTCATCGTGCCGGTGCTCACCGATGAACGCGACGATGGCCGCCTCGCTCTCGCGATCCGCCCGGGAAACCCAGTCGTTGCGCGACTTCAAATCAGCATCTTCTTTCCCAAGCTGTTCCCAATGCTTCAGCAGGATCACGGCGCCGAGACGCGCGGCCTCCATCCCTAGTTCGACGTCATTCATGTGAGTTGATTCTATCCGGGGGTCGGGAGTCGGGGGTCGGGAGTCGGGGGTCGGGGGTCGGGGGTCGGGGGTCGGAGCGGGGGTCGCGCGTGACAAGTGGATTAGTGGATTAGGAACTCGTTCTGATCCACTAATCCACTTCAGTTCTCCGACTCCCCACCCCCGACCCCCGACGCCCTCCCGATGCTATCCTCCAACGAGGTCCAGTCCATGCCACCCCAGACGATTTCGCACTATCGCGTCGGACGGCTCATAGGCGCCGGCGGAATGGGCGAGGTCTATCTCGCCGAGGATGAGACGCTCAACCGCAAAGTGGCGCTTAAGCTCCTGCCCGTGCGCTTCACGCGGGACGAAGAGCGCGTGCGGCGGTTCCAGCGCGAGGCGCGCGCGGCCTCGGCGCTCAATCACCCAAACATCATCACCATCTACGAGATCGGACACGACGACTCCGTACACTTCATCGCCATTGAATACATCGAAGGTGAAACGCTGCGCGAACGGATGGCCGCGCGGCGGCTCACCATCGGCGAGATGTTCGACGTGGCCAGCGGCGTGACCAGCGCGCTCGCGGCGGCGCACGACGCCGGCATCATTCATCGTGATATCAAGCCGGAGAACATCATGCTCCGGCCCGATGGCCTGGTGAAGGTGCTCGACTTCGGCCTGGCCAAATTGGCCGAGCCGGAATCCGCACTGAATGACAGCTCCACCGGCTCGGTGATGGGAACGCTGCTCTACATCTCGCCCGAACAGGCCCGCAACCAGCAGCCCGACGCACGCTCCGATCTCTATTCGCTCGGCGCCGTGATGTACGAGATGGTCACGGGCCGGCCGCCGGCAAGGGGCGACAACTTCATCGACATCGCCTTCGCCATCGCCAACGAGGTACCGAAGCCACCCTCGCACTACGTCAGTGGCGTGCCGCCAGAGCTCGATCAGATCATTCTGAAACTGCTGGAGAAGGATCGCGGCAATCGCTACGCCTCGGCGCGCCAGCTCCTCGGCGATCTGAACACCCTGCGCCGCGAGCTGGAGTTCGAGAACAAGCTCAATTCCCTGGAGATGCACCGCCACGTCTCCATGCCGGGATTTGAGCAGCAGCCGACCATGCAGATGACGTTTCCGATCTCCGCGGGGCGCGGAATTCGCCGTCTGTTCCGCGATGTGCGCGTCCTCGTCGTGATGGCGATCGTCATCGCGGCACTCATCGCGGCGGCCGCCTACACGATCGTGAGGAGCAACCTCTTCGCCGACAGGATCGACAGCGTGGCCGTGCTGCCATTCGTCAACGCATCCGGAAATCCGAACAGCGAGTATCTGAGCGACGGCCTGTCCGACAGCATCATGGATTCGTTGTCGCAACTGCCGGAGCTGCAGGTCGTGGCCCGCAGCACGGTGTTTCGATACAAGGGAAAGAACACCGATCCGCTCGCCGTTGGCCGCGAGCTGCACGTCCGTGGCGTGGTGACGGGACGGCTGATCCAGCGCGGCAACACCATCGTCGTCCGTGCGACGCTGACGGATGTGAAGCGCGGCACGCAGGTATGGGGGCAGCAATACGACCGCAACCTTTCGGACGTCGTGGAACTACAGAAGGACCTCTCCGAGGAGATCTCGTCACAGCTTCAGCCGCACTTGACCGGCGAAGAGCGGAAGATGATGAGCCGCCGGCGACCGGAGAGCAACGAGGCCTTCCAGTTCTACCTGAAGGGCCGCTATTTTTCGTCGAAGTTCAACGACGAGGAGGCCATCCGCAAAGGGATCGGCTACTTCAATCAGTCCATTGAGCGTGATCCCACGTACGCGCTGGCCTACGCGGGGCTGGCGTCCGCGTACTTCTATCTTTCGAATCTCTTCATGCCCCCGCGGGAAGCGATGCCGCGCGTACGGGAAGCGGCGGAACGCGCCCTGGCGCTCGACGATTCGCTGGCGCAGGCACACACGTGCATGGCGCTGGCGCTGGTCTGGTACGACTGGGACTTCGCCAAGGGCGAGAGGGAGTTCCGGCGGGCGATCGCCCTGAATGCGAATGACGCCTATTCGCACGAGATGTACGGCGACTTTCTCGCAGCAATGGGCCGTTTCGACGAAGCGCTGATGGAGAAGCGCCGTGCCGAGCAGCTCGACCCTCTCTCGGTGACGGCGAGCTGGGACGTCGGCCGGACGCTGTTTTACGCCGGCCGCTATGAGGATGCCGTCGAGCAGGCCAAACACACTCTGGACCTCGACCCGACCTTCCCGTACGTCTATTACCTCCAGGCGCAGATCGAGTATCGCAAAGGCAATCTTCCGCAGGCGTTGACGCTGATGCAGCGCTCCATGGAGCTCGGCGGCCATACACAACTCCTCATCACGATGTGGGGCATGATGAACGCCCGCGCAGGCAACCGCGACGAGGCATTGCGAGCGATCGCCGAGCTTCGTGCCCGCTCGGCCGGAACCTACACGCTCCCCCTGTTCCTGGCCCGCATCTATGCGGCGCTCGGCAACAACGACGAGGCGATGAAGAACCTCGAGCAGATGTACAACGACCGCTCCGAGTCCGCGGTCTGGCTGAACGTGGACATCTCCCTCGAACCGCTGCGCAAAGATCCACGCTTCATCGCATTGATCCGGAAAGTGGGGTTGACGGTGTGATGCCAATTTACTGGCAACCCGGAACCTGCTGCCTCAGAATATCCCTGGCCGGCGCGAGATAGACCGCGCGGTCCGCGAATGGCACATTCTGGATCGCGGCCAGCCAGGAGTCATCGAACTGGCTCGGATGGCGCTCCATATCCTGCGTAATCTCGGACCATGCAGGCGTCTGCGTCGACGTGAGGATCTCGTTGGCGTCGAACCGCTGGAGCCCTGCGACTGCGGGCGCGAAACTGAAGACCGTCGGATCGAATGCGAACGTGACACGGGTCTCGAGAAGATCGACATCCGGTTCGTAGGACAACAGTTTCACGGCATCGAGGACGATGGCACCTGTCTCCATATGGTCGGGATGGCAGGTCGTTCCGTGCCGCGGGTCGAACGTGAGCACCAGACTCGGATGGAAGGCTTCGATGTAATGAGCCACGGTCGTCACGACGTCCGGAGCATCGCCCGATGTTGTCCGCCAAACCGGTTTGTCGACACCGGCGGTATTCGGATACGAGAGCAGAATCAGGCCTGCCTTGAAGTACTGCGAAGCGGAACCGGCCTCGGCGCTTCGAACGGATGCGATATCAGGATGGCATCCGTTCAAAAGCAGGCAATCGCCGCCCTCACCTCTCGTGAGGATGAGGAACGCACACCTCACCCCCTCCTGGCGGCACACTTTCCCAGCAGTGGTGCGACGATCGCTTCGTCATCGGGATGCGCGGCGATCCAGATGACGGAGACCGGAGTGGCCACGTCGCTCGGGTGCGGAACGGCACGCAGGCGCGCGGTCTCTGAGGCTGTGAAACCGGCGAACAGGAGCGACATTGTCAGCAGCAGTGGCATGCTATTGGTACGGATGCGGGCTGCATGCCGTCCGCATGCAGGCGGGAGGTCAGGCTCAAATCGGTTACGACTGCTCGATGTCCGGGAGCAAGGCGGACAAATCGCGCGCTCCGTGAACGAATGCGACGATCGTCACCGTCTTGGCGTGGATGCGATAGATCAGTCGATAGCGCCCGACGAATAGCTCTCGTATGATGGTGTCCCCGTATTCTGGAACGACACGCCCGCGCTCAGGAAACTGAGATAGAGAATTTGCCGCGCTCTCAGCTTTGGTAATCAGCGCGGCGGCATAGCTTGGTGAGTCCTTCGCGATGTATTCCGCCGCTTCCGCAACGGAAGATATCGCCCCATCCGTCCAACCTATCGTATACGCCACGGATCGAGCCTGCGCATCGCCTCTTCATGGGTAATGACGCGACCAGCACCTATGTCCGCGAGACCTTGCTCAACCTTCTGACGGACGTAGATGTGGTACTGAATATCCTCGAGCGAAGCGGTGTCCGGGAGAACTTCCAGGATCTTCTGAACCTGTTCTTTTGCCGTTTCCATGCAGTTCGGATTCTACGCTCCTGAGGCCAATCCTCATCATCGGGGTAGGGAAATCCCCCTTTCAATCCTCACCTGATTGATGCCCATGCGTGGCTCATCCCGTCGCGAGCGGCCTGCGATCGCGATCGATCTTCGTGCATTCGAGTGGGATCGCGCCCTCATCGCGACGCTGCGTCATTCGACGCTGCCGTGGCTGGATGGCTTCACGCCGGCGATTTCTCTGGAGGCCACACCGCTGGCCGAGGCGAGGGAGCTCGGCGCGAGGGACCAGTTGTCGCTCGTGGCGCAGTTCGCGGCGCACCAGGCGTTGCTGCACTTCGCCGGCTTCTCCGATGCGGAGCATGACCCGGCCGAGTGGGCAGTGGTGCGAAAGCGGGGCAACGACTGCCGTCTCGTACGCATCAGCGCGCGAGTGGTGGCCGATGAGGCGCCACCGACGCTGACGGTGATTCAGCAGTTCGTCGAAGCGGTCGGTGCCCCGCCGATCGAGGCGCTACGGCAATCGTGGGGGCGCGCGGAATCGGTCTACCTGGAGATCGACGCCCGTTTGCGCGGCGACGCGGCCGCCGATCTTCGCTGGATGCGCCACGCGGCATGGGGTGAGATCGCATCACCGGGGCCGCAAGCGCTCGACGAACTGCTGCGTGGAGACATCCGGCGCTTCCGAGGCGGCAGCGCGATCGACGGCATCCGCGCCGCGGCAGCACTGGGAGGCGAGCGGGTATTCGAGATCGGAGTCGATGCCTCGCCGCTGCAGCGCTACTCCGCCATCAGCGCTCTTGCGGTTATCGCCGGACCGCTGGGCACGCGCGGGGAAAGTGCGATCGCGGAGCGTGTCGTCGAGGCCGCGGCGAATCAGCGGCTGATCTTTGCCATCACCAATCGCGATCGGTTCGACTCGGCATCCGCTCGGGTGATTGAGACGATCGAGGCGGCAGATGCCGGTGTCTGGATCGCGGCTGACCGCGGAGACGTTGATCTGCCGCCGTCGAGCTTCTTCGTCGTCGCGCCGTTCCTCAGCGCCCGGCGCGAAGTGAACGCCCGCATCGAGGGGCGGGCCTGGATCGAGGCATTCGTCGAGTCGGATGCCTATCCGCATTTTCTCGACACCGGCAGCCTCCCTGACGACGAGCACGTACCGGCGCTGGCGTCGCTGCCAGAGCCGCTCCGATCCTATATCGCAGCCATTGCCCTTCTGGGAAGACGCTCACGTCTCGACGTCGCGTCAGCGTTCTTCCGACAGCTCATGTTTGGCGGAGCGGTGGAGGAGCTCGCCGTCGACGGGATCACGTCGATCGAAGAAGGCCATCTTGTCTTTGCCTCCGAGGGGGTACGCACCGCCGCGAAGCGACTGATTCCGTCGTCCTCCCAGCCAATGCTCTGCCGTGTCGCAGCGGAAGTCCTGCTGGAGACGACCAGCGACCTGGCCGCGGCGGCTTCGCTGCTGATCGATGCCGGCGATGCACGTGCCGCGGCGGCGCTTCTCGAACGGGCCACGGCTCATGAGTCGCTGCCGGTACTGCGAACCATCCCTCGCCATGCGCTGACACCAACGCTCGCGGAGACGCTCGCCTCCGCTTTGATCGATGACGGGCGGTATCGGGACGCGCGCGAGGTGGCACAGGTCGCGGCCGGCGACGCGCGCGAGTTGATACTTGCCAGGATCGAGCGGCGCATGGGCGACTACGGCTCCGCGCTTGCCCGCGTCGAACGGATCTCCGTACGGGCATTCGATGCGGAGATTCTCCGCGCTGACCTTCTCTACCTGGAGTCCCAATACGGCGAGATGCGTAGCGCGCTCGCAACGTGTACGCCCTCGACCGATGACGAACGGGTGCGGCTGGCTTACCTGCGAGCACTGCTCGCATTCGAGATGGGTGAAACGAGCGCGGATGAGCTTCCCTCCGGGCACTATCTCGCGGCGCGTCTGGCCACGTACCTCGACGCATCGCGTCACGACCTCAAGGCCGCGGCGCAGCATGCGGGCGAATCGCTCGATCGTGCCCGATCGGTCGTCGAGCGGATCGATGCGGCGCTCGATCGCATCTATGTTCTTTTTACCGCAGGCGCCTGGCCGGAAGCGCGTGATGAGGCCCTGGGCACGCTGGCGCTCGTCGAGGAAACGCAGGGTGACCGCGCGGCCGGCGGCATCCTCTTCATCCTGACCTATCTCGCCGCCGACGACGGGCATTGGGCACTGGCCACGCAGCGCCTTCACCGCCTGAGGCACTTCTACCGCGGCACCGGCGACGCACGACGCCTCCGCGAGCTCGATCTCCTGGCGGCACACCTCGACTTCTCGCGAGGCCGCTTCGCGGACGCCGCCCGCGCCGCTCAGGCCATCATCGAGACCGACCTCGCACCCCAGATACGGGAAGCCGCGGCGTTGATCCTTGATGAGATCGACTGGATCGAAGGCCGCGACACATCGCTCCGCTCCACTGGTCGCTCCGGAAACGTTGAGCTGACGACGCGTCATGAGGCAATGCGCATTCGCCGTGACGGTGGCAAGGCCGGCCTGAGCGGCGCCACGACCGGCTCGCAGAAACTGAAGCTCTTCCGCGATGCCCTCGGCCGCGGCGACGCCGACCTTGCCGAATCGCTGGCCACGGAGATGAAGATCGAGCTGCCGAAACGCGAAGCGACGGCGTCGTCGCTGGAGCTTCGCTTCCTCCGCGAGGCGGCGATGCGCGAGTTCCCGTTCGACGCACGCGATTTCGGTTCCACGGCGTGGCGTTTCGCCACGCGCAACCGCCTGGGGCAGTGGCACGAGATCGGGTCGCTTCCCGCCCTCACGGCCGCGGACCTCGATCTCATCGCTGCCGCCGGCAAGAGGGACTGGGTGGTCTGCAGCGATCGCGAGGTTCTCTTCGTCGACGGCATCAGCGGCTGGCCGCCGGAATCGCGCGATGCGTTGGCGGCGCTCTTCCGCACCCGTGCCGAGCTTTCACGCATGCGCCGCGTCATCGAACAGAACGAGACCGTGACATTGGCGAAGAGCGAAGTTATCGACGGGATCGTTGGCGACTCAGCGGCGATGCGCGAGATCTTCAACCTCGTCACGCGCGTCGCGCGCCGCGATGTGCCTGTCTGCATTCTCGGCGAGTCGGGCACCGGCAAGGAGCTGGTCGCGCGCGCCGTCCATCGCCATTCGCCGAGGCGTGGCAAGTCCTTTACGGCGGTCAATTGCGCCGCGCTGCCGGAGAACCTGATCGAGAGCGAGCTGTTCGGCCACGTGCGCGGCGCATTCACGGGCGCGGACCGCGACCGCGCCGGGCTGATCGAGATGAGCGACGGCGGAACGCTCTTCCTCGACGAAATCGGAGAGATGCCCCTTTCCGCGCAGGCCAAGCTCCTTCGTTTCCTCCAGGAAGGGGAGTTCCGGCGCGTGGGCGACACGGTCAACCGTTCTGCTGACGTTCGCATCGTCAGCGCCACGAACCGCAAACTCGAATCCGCGGTGGAAGACGGCCACTTCCGCGAGGATCTCTATTACCGCATCGGCGGGATCGAGATCGCCCTTCCGCCGCTTCGTGAACGCACGCCCGACATTCCGCTGCTGGCGGCGCACTTCCTGGCGAAGGAGAAGGAGAAGAGCCGGGGCGGACCGGCGACGCTGACCGCCGACGCGGAGTCGGTGTTTCTGACCTACCGCTGGCCGGGCAACGTGCGCGAACTGCAGAACACGATCCGCGGCGCGCACGCGCTGGCCGGCGAGGCCTCGGCGATCGACCTCGAGCATCTTCCGGAGCGGATGCGAAGCGCCGTCGTCCGCACCGGCGGCGGCGTCAGCTCGTACCAGGACGCCGTGACCCGCTTCCGCAGGGAGCTGATCGAGAAGTCGCTCCTGCAGGCCAACGGAAATCAGAACCGCGCAGCCGCGTCGCTGAACATGTCCCGCCAGGCGCTTGCCTACCAGATCCGTGAGCTCGGCATTCTCGTGCGGCCCACGCGGTAGGTGATCGTCCGGACTACTCTTTCAGCTCGACATTCCAGTACGCCTCATCCAGAAAGTTTTTCCAGATGTCGGGGAAGTTCCTTCCCTGAAGGCGATGCAGCGGGTGCCACTTCGGGCGCACCGGCTGCCGCTTGAGCTGCAGGCCGGTCTCGGTGAGCAGCTTGTTCCCCTTCTTCACATTACACGGCAGGCAGGCGCAGACGACGTTCTCCCACGTCGACTTGCCGCCGCGCGAGATAGGAACGACGTGGTCGAGCGACAGCTCTGACGACGAGAACTTCTTGCCGCAGTACTGGCAGCGGTTGCCGTCGCGCAGATAGATGTTGCCGCGCGAGAACTTGACCTCCTGCCGAGGCAGCCGGTCGAAGACCAGAAGCTGAACCACGTGAGGGATGAGGATGTTGCGGCTGGGCGTGCGGACGAAGTGGTCATCGCCCTGAACCGGGATGTCGGCCCAGTTCTCGAAGTCGTAGGTCCGGTACTCGGAGTCGACGGCTTTGACCTGCCCTTTGTACAACAGGGTCAGCGCCCGGCGGGCAGATGTTATCTGCACTGCCTGGAAGACCCTGTTAAGGACGAGCACGTGACCGTCGAGCATAGTTCCCACTCGTAACGCCTCGTGGAGCCGGGGTTGTTTCCATCTCTGGCCGCCTCTTCGAGGGCTGAGCGAAGACATCATACACGGGCGCCCAAAGGTCCCGGGAGCCCGCGCCCTGGAAGGCCGCTACTCAGCCGTTGAAGGAGCTCTGCTGACCGGCCGAGCCCGGTATCGGTTGAAAAAAGCCCTCAATTGAGAGATAGTTAACCCCTGAGTCGATTCTGAATAAGCTCTGCGGAGCGCATTCCGGGTGTGGTTTTTGGGAGGCATGTATGCGCGTTTTGTCACGGCTCGCCCTGGTTGTCCTCGTAGCCGCCGTCCTTTCCGCTCCGGCGGCAATCGCCGATCAATATCAGGCGACCTGCCCTCTCACGCTGGTCGCGACCAATTCTCCGGCGACCGCGTTCTACGAGTCCCCGCACGGAGTTTTCCGCTTCGGGTCGCAGGTGTTCGGCCTTCGGGGTCAGACGTTGACGACCTACACCGTCACCGATCTCGGCGATATGGAGGTCGCCCGCGAGGACTTCATCGGGTCGCTGGCCGCTCGCGAAACGAAGGGCGGAGTGGCGTTCAACGCCGGCATTCTCTACATCAGCAGCGAGGCGGGTCTCGAGATCTACGATCTGCGCAACGTCCGCGCCGGCGGAACCGCACCGATCCTCATCTCCAGGACGTCAGGGCTGCGCTACCACCGTCTGGCCATCAACGGTACGACGCTGGCCGCTCTTTACCCCGCCACCGACCTGCCGTGCTCCGCGAACGGCGCGATCGGACCCATCCAAAGCTGCTTCAACACGGTTGATATTTACGATGTCTCCAACCCGGCGGCGCCGACTCGGGTCAGTTCATTGACGACCTACCTGAGTCCCTTGGGCGGCTTCAACGACGTCGCGTTCAACTTCGGGTATCTGATCGCCACCGCGAACGGCGGCACGGTCGCCTACGACGTCACGAATCCAGCCACTCCTGTCTTCGTCGCCGGCACGCAGACATCCGGCACATTTCTCATCAGCAACGGCTCGAACCTCCTCGCCATCGGCAATCCCAACGTGATCATCACCTACATCATCATTCCGACGGGCTTCTCCTTCTTCAGTCCCTTCACGTACCACACGACCGCGACTCTTCAGACCGATCGCTCAAACCCGATCATCTTCCATCCCCAGGGGACGTTCGACATGTCCAGTGGACGCCTCATCACGATGATCGACGAGCTCGATTATCAGACGCTGCAGCCGGCCCGGACGATCGCGTTCGACGTCTTCGACTACGCCACAGCGATGCTGGAGGGAAGCGACCCGCGGCAGTACGAGCAGGTCTCGTATACCCAGGGCGATGAAGTGAAGTGGAACCCGCTCGAGGTCGGCTCGCTCGTTTACGTCGTCGGCGAACTGACGGGAACGCAGACCTACGGCGCCTGCGGACTGATGACCGGTAATATCGAATTTGACTCGATCGCAGGAACAGTCTGCGGCGGTTCCGAGATTCACGGATGGGTCACGGGAACGCTGAAGATCACGAATGTCGAGCTGTTCCTCGACGGCGGATCGCTCGGCTCAGCCTCGCTCTCCGGGCCGCCTCGCACAGACATCCCGTCGACGACGCCGGTCTCGACATGGCGCGTGGCCGTAAACCTGGACGCGATCACGAAAGGGGTACACGTACTGCGCGCTGTCGGTACCGACATCAACGGCACTCGGAGGCAGTTCTCGAGCCAGAACGTCCTGTTCCCGGGTCCGGGGCTCAACTGCGTGGCTCGCCGCCGCTCTGTGTAATCACCCGAGAGAATCGACGAGGGTCAATGCGGCCGCGCGGGGATCGCTGGCATCCGTGATCGGCCGTCCGACGACGATGTAATCAGCGCCCGCCGCGATCGCCGCGGCGGGCGTTGTCGTTCTGCGCTGATCTCCCGCGCCGCTCCCCTCGGGACGGATGCCGGGAACGACGATGCGCATCTCACTGCCGCAAGCCTCCCGGATCGCCGCCACATCGTGCATGGAGGCAACGACGCCCCGAAGCCCCGATTCCCGGGCAAGCTTCGCCAAACGCACGGCAGTGTCCCGCGCCGTTCCGGGGAATCCGATCCGATATACCTCGGCGTCGTCCAGGCTGGTTAGGACGGTGACGCCGAGGAGTGTCATACCGCTGCCCTGGGCAGCCTCAACGGACGCGCGAAGCATCGCATCGCCGCCTGAGGCATGGACCGTCAACATCACAGCACCGAGCGATGCCGCCTCGGCCACGGCGTGCCTGGCCGTGTTCGGGATATCGTGGATCTTGAGGTCGAGGAAGACCTTCGAGCCTCTCGCGATCACCTCGCGTACGATCGACGGCCCATTCGCGATGAACGCCTGCAGCCCGATCTTCAGCATCCCTGCCGCGTCGTGCAGCGCGTCGGCGAGACGGAGAATGTCATCGCGGGAGGAGCGATCGATCGCGACGATCAGCTTGTCCGTGATCCGCCGGTCAGTTGCTTGCATAATCGTCATGATGACTGCGCATTTTACCGCATGAACAAATTCGACATCGCACGCGCGCTCGACGAGATTTCGAGCTACCTCGGCCTGAACGAGACGAACCGCTTCCGCGCGCTGGCATTCGAGCGGGCCGCGCGCAGCATTCGTGCACTCGACGCCGAGCCAATCGATCTCATCACCAGCGGCGACCTTGCAAAGGTTGATGGCATCGGCAAAGCGACCGCGGCCATCATCGAGGAACTGGCTCGGACCGGCACGTCAACCTATCGCGATGAGCTCCGCAAGCAATACCCGCCCGGCATCTTCGAGCTCTTGCGTATTCCGAAACTGGGACTGAAGAAGATCGGAATCCTCCACGAGAAGCTCGGCATCGCCAGCCTCGACGACCTGGAAGAGGCAGCCCGGGCGGGCCGGGTTGCGGCGCTGCCGGGCTTCGGCGCGAAGACGGAGCAATACATCCTGGGCGGCATTGAGAGGGCGCGCCGCCGCGAGTCGCATTTTCTGCTTCCCGTCGGTATCGAAGTAGGCGAACAGATCCGCGGGCATCTCGCCGCAATCGAAGAGATCGTCGATGCCGAGGTCTCCGGCAGCGTACGGCGGCGGCTCGAAGTCATCAGCAACGTCAACATCGTCATCGCCACGAACGCGCAGGATCGCGTCGTCGGCGCGCTGGCGGCGTTCCTCGAGAAGATCGAGCGGATCGACGACGACACCGTGAAGGCGTTCGCACGCAACGAAATCGACGTCTGGTTTCACTTCGCGAAGCCGGAGGCGTTCGGGGCGACACTGCTGGTAACTACCGGCACTCCCGAGTTCGTCGCAGCCTTTCTGGCCAATGGAGGAAAGCTTGGCCGCGCCCGCACGGAGAAGGCTCTCTTCGACAGAGCCGGTCTGGCCTTCGTCGAACCGGAACGGCGCGAGAACGGCGACGAACTGAAACGCAAGCGGCGCCACCGGCTGATCGAGGTCTCCGACCTGCGAGGAACGTTTCACGTCCATACGACTTTCTCCGACGGCCGCAATACGGTTCGCGAAATGCTCACGGCGGCTCACGGCCAGGGCTTCGAGTACGTCGGCATCTCCGATCATTCGCCCGCCGCGTTCTACGCCAACGGCTTGAGCGTGGACCGGCTGCACCAACAGCAAAAGGAGATCGCCGCCACCGAAGGCGATGTCGCGCCGATGCGCGTCTTCCGCGGCACCGAGGCAGACATTCTCCCGGACGGCACGATCGATTACGATGCCAGGACGCTGGCGAAATTCGACTTCGTCATCGCCTCGATCCATTCGCGGTTCCACATGCCGAAAGACGAGATGACGGAGCGCATGTTGCGCGCGCTCGACAACCCTTACGTGACATTCCTGGGCCATCTGACCGGCCGCAAGCTCCTTTCGCGCGACGGCTACACGATCGACTACGAGCGTGTCTTCGAGAAGGCAGCCGCGCGCGGGGTGATGATCGAGATCAACGGCAATCCGAACCGCCTCGATATCGACTGGCGCCACGTCCGCCGCGCCCTGGACCTCGGCGTCGGCTTCAGCATCAATCCCGACGCCCACTCCGTCCACGAATACGCCGCGCTCATCAGCGGCACCTGGGTGGCGCGCAAGGCAGGGCTCTCGGCGAAGGAGATCTTCAACACGAAGCCGGTTGAGGAAGTCGCGGAGTACCTGAAAGCACGGCGGAACTGACCGGCAACGATATCGTCATGCGGAGGCCGCGCGGCCAGACTCGTTCAGATCACACCCTCGCGTTGCGCACGTCTTCGATCACCCGCGCCACGACCTCATCCGCCGCTCCGAGCTGCTTCACGCGATCCTTGCGGAAGCTCCACTCGATCTGGCCGTTGGCTAGGCTCTTCGCGCCCACACCGATGCGGAGCGGGAAGCCGATCAGGTCCGCGTCCTTGAACTTCACCCCCGGACGTTCGTCGCGGTCGTCGAGGATTGCGTCGACACCGGCGTCGCACAGTTGGCGGTAGATATCGCCGGCCGTTGAACGGACGTTGTCTTCCTTGCCGATCTGCGTCACCACCACCTCGAACGGCGCGATCGGCATCGGCCAGATGATGCCGTCGTCGTCGTGGCTCTGCTCGATGGCGGCGGCGACCGTACGGCCGATGCCGAGGCCGTAGCAGCCCATGATCATCGGCTGGCGCGCGCCCTTCTCGTCGAGGAACGTGCAGTTCATCGGCTCGGAGTACTTCGTACCGAGCTTGAAGACGTGACCGACCTCGATGCCGCGGTAAATCTCCAGCGGCGTGGCACACCGCGGGCACGGATCGCCGGCAAAGACGGTCGTGAAATCTCCGTACTCCGGCTCCGGAAAATCGCGGCCGGGATTCGCGCCGGTGAGGTGCGTATCGCGCTTATTGGCGCCGACAACCCAGTTCACCTGCCCCCTGAGGGAGACGTCGGCGAGAACGCGCGGCGCCTTCGTACCAACCGGTCCGCAGTAGCCGACCGGACCGCCCGTGGCTTGTTCGAACCGCGTGTCCGGCATCATCTCCAGGAACTGCGCGCCGAGGTGATTCTTGATCTTGACCTCGTTCCCGTCGCGGTCGCCGCGTACCAGGACCATCACGCAACCGTTGTCGGTGTCGAAGACGAGCGTCTTCACCAGCTCCGAAGTCGGCTTGCCGAGGAACTTGCCGACGTCGTCGATCGACTGAGTGCCCGGCGTGTGGACCGCGGCCAGCCCGACCATCGTTGCCGGCTCCAACTCGCTGCGAAAGAACGTGGACGTCGCCTTCTCTACGTTCGCGCCGTAATTGCAATTCGGACACGACACGACCGCGTCCTCGCCCGACTGCGCCAGCACCATGAACTCGTGCGACGCCGAGCCGCCGATATTGCCGGTGTCGGCGTCGACGGCGACATGGTCCAGCGCGCAGCGGCGGAAGACGGCGCTGTAGGCGACACGCATCTTCTCGTACGTCTCGTCGAGCGATTCGCGCGTGGCGTGAAACGAGTACGCATCCTTCATCACGAACTCGCGGCCACGCATCAGGCCGAAGCGGGGGCGCACTTCGTCGCGGAACTTCGTCTGGATCTGATAGAGATTCACCGGCAGGAGGCGATAGGAGTTGATGGCGTCGCGAACGGTATCGGTGATGACCTCTTCCGCCGTCGGCGCGTAGACGAAGTCGCGCTCGTGGCGGTCTTTGACGCGCAGCAACTCTTTGCCGTAGCGCTCCCAGCGCTTCGACTCCATCCATAGCTCGGCCGGCTGGATCGTCGGCATCGACAGCTCTACGGCGCCGGCGCGTCCCATCTCCTCGCGTACGATCGCTTCCAGCTTCTGCATCGAGCGAAGGCCCAGGGGGAGGTAGGTGTAGATGCCCGCCGCGACCTTGCGGATCATGCTGGCGCGCATCATCAGCTTCTGGCTGATGACGTCCGCGTCAGCGGGTACTTCGCGCAACGTGTTGATGAAATATTGGCTCCAGCGCATGGGGCGGGGATTGTAGTCGAGGTTTCGCGGTCGCGCAGTTTCGGCAGGTGGGTCATGGGCCGAGGTTATGCGGTCTCGCGGTGTGGAACGTCGGGTCTCGGGGTCCGTAACGTCAGGTCTCGGGGTCCGTAACGTCAGGTCTCGGGGTTTGGTACGTCAGGTCTCGGGGTTTGGTACGTCAGGTCCCAGGGTGCGTAATGTCAGGTCTCGGGGTCCGTAACGTCAGGTCCCGGGGTGTGAAACGTCAGGTCTCGGGGCGCGGAACGTCAGGTCTCGGGGTCCGGAACGTCAGGTCCCGGGGTGTGGAACGTCAGGTCCCGGGGTCCGGAACCTCAGGTCCCGGGGTGCGGAACGTCAGGTCCCGGGGTGCGGAACGTCAGGTCCCGGGTACGGAACGCGAGTCCCGAAGTGTGGAACGTCAGGTCTCGGGGTTTGGGACGTCAATCCACGGGGTTCAGAACATCAGGTCTCGGGGTCTGGGACATCAAGTCACGGGGTCTGGAATGGACGGATTCACAGCCATGACTGACCGGTCGCCTGCTTCGCCGGCCATGCGCGCGTTAAGCAACCCAGCAACCCCCACTCCGCGATCTCGTAACCCCGAGACCTCGTAACCCCGCAACCCCGAGACCGCGACACACCGCGTCCTATACTTTCCCGCCATGTCTCAGATCCTCAAATTCGACCGCACGCCGGTCGCGCGCCTGATCTCCTGCGCGGCGTCCTTTGCCTCTGCGGCATTGCTGTTCGACTATCTGTCGAAGGGTGAAAAGGAGATCGAGGCGCTGCCGATCGTGGCCCTCATCCTGCTCTTCCTCGGTACGCTGGCCGCGGCTGCCGTGCAGTACGGCGATCACATCTACCTCAGCGACGACGGCCTGATGTACGAGAACTGGGTGCTGAAGCTGTTCGGCAAGCGCGGGCGTTGGATGCGCTGGGAAGACATCGTCGAAGTCCGCGAGATCAAGCGAAAGGTCCTGATCCTCTTCTCCCACGACGGGCGGCGCATGCTGGTCGACGCGATCCTTGGCTACGCCATCGCTCGAAACGAGATTCTCAAGCGAGCCCCCCACGCGGTTTTCTCGGGGACGCTGGCGAGGGAGGAGGGATCGTGAAGACGCTTATCGTGGCGTTCAGGGGTCCAGTCGAAGCCATATTCAGCCAGCAATTGTTGGTGTGAATCGTTGCGCTGTTTCACTGGCGACAAAGACCAATTCGTTGAAAGGCTTCGTATCAAAGAGATCACGAGAGTAATTGCGTTTGATTCGTCGCGCCACTTTTTCAACCTCACGATAGGTGTTGATCAGGTTTGCAAAAGTTGGCCGGTCGCTCACGCGTCCGAGAACGTTCATCAGCGCGCGGAGGACGCTCTCGGGCGATCGGTCGGATTCGTGGCCGTATCCCGCCAAGATCACTCAGTGCCTTGTCTAGACGGTAGGCGACTGTGTCGAATGCGAACCACTGATGATCTGCGCCTGCAGCCCGGCTGACCGCTACAGCCAGCCCGAGCTCGAAGGCCATATTAAGACGTGGTGTCCGCGGCGATTTCCTATCGAGCGACATCCACGACAGGTCGTGAAACGAATACTGAGCTGTTGAGATCAGCTCGTAAATGCGTTCAAGCTGAAACCGACTCGACGGGTCCCGAACAGCCGCCGTAGGAACGAGACCGTACCCGGCTGTGCCGGCGATAAACGCCAGATACACGCGTTCGTATTGTTTCGCGTATGGGATGTTGATGAAGGCGACCGGCGGCTTCGGCTGGTTTGTGGCCACCGTGGTACGACCTCACTTCTTCGCGCGCGTAGCTTTGCCGCGGGTGGAAAGCGCTCGGCCGCCGTTCCGCCGCGCCTTCTTGTTGCGATCACTGCGCGACGTCTCCGCGCGTACTTCATCAATCATGCGCCGGAGCTCTGCGACCCGTTTCGGCGGGATGCGAAGGTAGGCCGCAACCTCATCCGGCGTCGGGAACGGGGTGGTGATGATGACTTTGCCAGACATGATGACAACTATTCTAACGCCGCGCGGTGATGACGCGTTCCCACCCTACCCGATCACCCTCTCGTAGAACTCCCGATACCTCGGCACCACACGATTCACGTTGAACTTCCCCTCCGCCAGATCCCGCCCATTCCGCCCCAGGCGGCGGTGGAGGTCGGGATTCGAGAGGATCTCGATGGCGCGCTCGGCCATCGCTTCGACGTCGCCGACGGGGAGAAGGTAGCCGGTCTCTCCCTCCACGACGACTTCGGTCAGGCCGCCGGCACGGCTGCCGATCACCGGCACCTCGGAGGCCATCGCTTCGAGAGCGGCCATACCGAATGACTCGGCCTCGGACGGGAGGAGAAAAACGTCCGCGGCGCCAACGACCTCCTCGAGGTTCGGAACGTTGCCGAGGAAAAAGACTTTCTCGCGCAGGTGATGGTCGCGGCAGAAGGCCTCCGCGAGGGAACGGTCCGGGCCGTCGCCGATCATCACCAGACGACTGGGCACCACGCGCGACACGCGCTCGAACACCACGAGCACGTCCATGATCCGTTTGACGGGGCGGAAGTTGGAGACATGACAGAGCAGCTTCTCGCCCGAAGAGGAGAAAAGATTCGAGAGAGAGCTGTCGTGCTTGCGGAATCGGGCCGGATCGACGAAGTTCGGGATGACTTCGATTTCCTTCTCGGTGGCGAAGTTCTTCGCGGTCTCTTTTCGAAGCCATTCCGACACCGCGGTCACGCCGTCGGACACCTCGATGCCGAACCTGGTGATCGGCAGATAACTTGCGTCGCGTCCGACGAGCGTTATGTCGGTACCGTGCAGCGTCGTGATGAAGCGAAGGTCCTTCGAGCCGACGATCTCGCGCGCCAGGTGCGCGCTGATGGCGTGCGGGATCGCGTAGTGCACGTGGAGGATGTCGAGCTTTTCGTAAACGGCCACCTCGGCCATCTTCGTGGCCAGAGCCAGCGTGTAGGGCGGGTACGGATCAAACAGGGGATACGGCGTGACCGTTACCTCGTGAAAGCGGACGCGCTCGTGCAGCACGTTGAGGCGCGACGGCATGGCGTAGCTTATGAAGTGAACGTCGTCGCCGCCGCGGGCCAGGGCGACGCCGAGCTCCGTGGCCACAACGCCCGAGCCTCCGAATGTGGGATAGCAGGTGATGCCGATTCTCATCGCGGTCTCGCAGTCTCGCGGTTCCGAGGTCGCGCGGTAGCCGGCCGCCGCGAGACCCCGCAACCGCGCCACTTCGCAACAGCTCTCACGGCTCCCTCCCGCTGTACGCGGCGATCACGTCATCGACCTTCGGCGGCTGCTTTGTCATGAACGCTTCGCCGAACTCGACGCCGATCAGCGCGCCGAAGTGGCGGCCACGCGCCTCGATCATCTCCAGAAACTTCTTGTCCGCGATGAACGTGGGCGGCTCTTTCGATTTCGGGTCGTAGAACTGCGACTTGAACGCGGCGACGGCGCGCATCTTCGTCTTCCAGGTCTTCGTGACGTCGACCACGAAGCTCGGCGTGACGAGATAGTTCTGCGGATAGTAAATCGTCGCCTGCGGCCGGTGCGCGGGAAGGCCGGTCTCCAACTGGCGCAGCCCGGAGTAGAACGACGCCTCGGTGACGATCCGTCCGGTTCGAATGTGATCCGGATGCCGGTCATCGGGCCACATGCTGAAGACGAGCTTCGGCCGGCAGCGGCGGACGATCTCGATGACCTGCAGCTCCTCCTCGCGGCCGGTGCGCATGCCGCCGTCTCCGAAGTCGAGATGCTCGCGGAAACGGGCTCCCAGGATCTTCGCTGCCTTGAGCGCCTCGCGCCGGCGGACCCGCGGCGTGCCACGTGTCCCCAGCTCGCCGCGCGTCAGCTCGATGATGCCGATGCGCAGCCCGTCCTGCACCCCCTTCGCGATCGTGCCGCCACACGAAAGCTCGATGTCGTCGGCATGCGCGCCGAAGAAAATCAGGTCGACCGGCTCGAGTCCATCGATCACAAACTCACCACCTTGCATACATCCTCGTCCTGTTCCGCTTCATCGATCATGCGGCCGACGAGATGCTGGCCATACTCCTGCCAGTAACCGAACCAGCCGGTCACGCGATCCTGGGCAACGCCGTCGGGAACGAGCGTGGTCACCAGTTCGCGGACGGCGGCATATCGCTCGCGATCCCTCCGCGCCAGTCCGAGGATGGCGCGTTCGGCCAGTTTGTCGAAGTGGTACTCGATGTGACCGATGGACCGGCTGATGGCGCGGGCGAGCGCGTGCTCGGCAGGGAGCGCGATCTCGCCGATTCGGGTGATCTGTTCGGCGAGCTCGTGCCGCGCGTTTCGAGCGATGGTCCGTACCTCGGCGACGCCGGAGGGCTCGCGCGCCGCGAGCAGCGCGTCGGCTCCGGCGAAAATCTCCTCGGGCCTGATGTCGTAGCGCGCAACGGTTCGCACGATGCGCCTCGGCGCGAGCATCTCGTGCGCGCGCAACGCGACGCGGGGCATGGCAATACCGAGTAGCTCGTGCAGCGGCGCGATCTGCGCGTAATACGCGACCTCGGCCGGTCCCCCGACGAACAGGTCGGGGCGGAGCACGGAATCCTGGAGCAGGGGACGGGTCAGCGCGGAAGTCGATGTCCTCTCCGGCGCGGCCAGCGGCCGTGGCTTGTCGATCAGCTCGCGCCGGCCGTTCTCATCGAGCTCAAAGAGCAGCGTGTGCGCCTCGCCGGGACGGGGCACGACCTGCGGCGTGTAACCGGCACTTTGCAGCGCCTCGGCGCGCAGTTCCAGCTCGCGCTGAATGCGGTCCCAGTTCGTGAGTATCCCGTCGAACACCGGCGCGCCGGCGCGGCGCAGCTCAGGAAGGAGCGCGTCCACGAGGATGAAGCCGCCATCGACTGCCTCGCTGATCAGCTCCGCGAACGAGTCCCGGAAGGTGATGCCCTCGCGCAGCCATGCCGGTCGGGGAATGTCCAGGTATTCGACGAGCGCTCGCGTCAGCTCCTCGGGGACCGGCAGCCCGCCGACGGCGGTTTTCGATTCATGGTGCCGCGCGCGAAATGTCGTGAGGTCGAGTTGCTGCTTCGGGTCGCGCTTCGGCAACGCCAGCGTGGCCACCTCCGCGAAGTCGTGGTCTTCGGTGGCCAGCCAGAAGAAAACCGTCGTCGGAATGCCGCGCTTCTCGTTTTCACGCTTCAGCTTCAGCATTCCGGTGAGCTTGGCCAGTGTGTAGATCGGGCCGCCGGCGAAGCCGACCTGCTGGCCGGCGATGACCGTGAAGGTCTCGCCGCGAGACCAGCGGAGAACTTCGTCGCCGACGTCACGGCCCCATTGGCGGTTGGATGCGATCAGGGCGTCCGCGAGGGCGGGTGGATGGGCGGTCGGGCTGGAACTCCCCGCCGCGTTTCGTGGAAGGAACCGCGTAGCGCTGGAGTGGCCGGCCATCCAGTCGAGCGTGAATGGGTTCAAGCCGTACGTCGTCAGCGGAATTCGAAGACAGGCGGCCTCCAACGCGGCGCCGCTCATCATCTTCTGCTCCCGACCAGGATGAGACGAGGCGACGAGGCGTCGAACGGCGCGCCGTGAAAGTCGCCAAACGATTCGCGGATCAACAGTTCCGAGGAGGTGAACATCGTGGAGATCTCATGGAGATCGTATCCGCGAACGCGCTCAAGGTAACGCTTTTGACCGATCGTGATCCGTTTGTTGAACGAACGGTCACGGGGGTCGAACCACCGCTCGATCTCCACCCGCCCGCTCGGCGTATCCAGCGTCTCGCGCTCGACCAGCTTGTCGAGCTCCCGGTCGACATTGAGATAGTCGAAGAGGAAAACGCCGCCGGAGCGCAGTACGCGCGCCATCTCGCGCACCACCTGCAGGTTCTCGTCTTCCTTCGCGAAGTATCCGAAACTCGTGAAGAAGTTGACCAGGCCGCCGAAGCTGTTGCTGCAGAACGGCAACGAGCGCATGTCGGCGCGTGCCACCGGCAGCAGCCCATGTTCGTCGATGCCCGCACGGAGGAGCGTGAATGAAAGATCGCAGCCGACTGCGACGATGCCCTCCACGTTCATCTCCGCGAGGTGGCGTCCCGTACCGCAGGCCAGGTCAAGAATGATGCCGTCGACTTTAGTGAAGTGCTCGCGGAAGAACGCGACCTGCCGCCGGGCCTCGTGCTCGTCACGATGCGCATAGAGCTCCAGGTACTCCTCACCGAACCATTCCCGGTACCAGGTCATGGATGCTGGACTTTCTCCGCGCCCTATCGAACCCTATACGAGTCCGGATACGTGAAACTCACCGTCGCACGGGTGACGCCGCTGGCGATGGCCACGGCCAGATTCGGAGTGAGGGCATAGAACGGCCGGAGGTCGACGGGATTGCCGAGGACTGTCGTGCCGGAGACACCGCAGCGATCGCCGAGATAGAGGATCCTCTCGATCGGTTTGCGGACGCGCATTTCCGGATAGAGCGCGGCCACTTCCTGACGCATCATGCCGTAGGGCTTTTCCGTGTAGGTCTTCGTCATCGAGCTCACGGCCAGCTCTTCCTTCGTCTCTCGCGCGTTGACGTCATAGGAGAAGGCGACGTTGGCCTCCCAATCGACGCGCGGCGAGCCCTGAACGACAGTGCCCGTATAACCTCCGCGGATCTGCAACCCCGCCAGAAGATCGTTCGTGTACGTGGCGAGTGCCGTCATCGTGATGACGTCATTGCAGCCGGCGGCGTTCTGATAAACGACCTGCTGCTCGGCGACGCGATTCTGGGCGTCGAAGGTGTAGCGCGACGTGTACTTCTGACCGTCGATGACGACATCCTCCCGATCGAGCAGCCAGATACCGGCATCAGGCGCTTTGTGAGCGTTGAACAGCAGCAGGTCTCCGCCGCTGGGGGAAACGATCTTTTCGAGGTAGTCGGCCCCCTGGACGTAACGAATCTCATTGCCCTGCCGGTCATGCCACCCCTGGATGAGGTCTCCGCTGTACGTCCACCCCTCGGCCTTGCGCGTCTCCTGGACTCGCCGCTGGCGGTCAGGCGTATAGCGGAGCGCGTCGAGCATCATGCCGTTGAAGAGACAAGGCAGTGAATCGTTTTTCGCGAAACGACCGTCAGCGTAATACGTCGCGCGCGTCGCCGTTGCTCCATCGGTACACGGCCTCGAATTCCAGTGCGATTGTGACGTGAGATACGGACCGTGCCAGCAGTGCGGGCACCAGATCGACCCGATCGGCAGCCGCCATCCGCAGAAGGGGCAGACAATCTTCGTCTTCATGTCCGACATCTCGCTCTCGATACCGAGCAGGCGCTGATCCGCCGACGACTTCGCGTTCGCGTCGGGCTCCAGTTCTTCGTAGCGGTGAAAGCGCTCCGCCGCTCTGTTCAGATCCCCGAGCTTTTCATAGACAACGCCCTGGTTGAAAACGGCGGCCGGATCGGTAGGGCGCTGTTGCTCGGCGTCCTGGAACAGCTTGAGCGCGGCTGAAAGATCACCCTTGCCGTAAAGGAACCGGCCCCTCGTGAAGATGGCGGTGTACTCCTCATCCGTCTGCCGTTTCTTTTGAAGCTCCCGCTCGAACTCCAGATCGAGTTGCAGTTTGGCGACGAGCGGTTTCTCGGCACCGGCCGGAAAGAGCTGGTTGTAGCGATCGACCTTGGCCTGTGCCTCCGAGAAGCGGCCGGCGCGGGCGAGGAGAACCCCCATGTTGTACAGCACACCTGGCACATCGGGCTGCAGCGCGTCCGCCTTCGCGAACTGCTGATAGGCGTTTGCGTAATCCTTCATCTCGGCGAACTTTTCGCCGAAGTAAACCGCCTTCACGAACTCTTCGCTCGGAGGCATGGCCGCGGACGCGGCGGGCTGAGAAGGAGGGCCTGCGGGCTGCGCCGGAACGGGCGAAGCTGGCGGCGCCTGCGCGAAAAGGCAGGAGGCAGAAACCAGAAGGCAGAAACCAGAAACCAGAAACCAGAAACCAGAAGGCGGAAATGAGAATCGTGATCGCCGCACGCTTGCTGGTTTCTGGTTTCTGGTTTCTGGTTCTTGGTTTCTGGTTTCTGGTTTCATTTCAGCAGCGCCTCGATCACGGAGTTTAGCCACATCTGCTGCTGCTCGGTCGGCGATGTCGTCGCCAGCAGAACGTAGAGAGCGTGGCGTTTCTGTTGATCGGACGACGAGCTGTCGCGGAGCACTCGCTCCGGGTCCGTGACACCCGGGTCGAAGATCACATCGGACGCATCCTTGGGCGCCCAGTGCGGCGGCACGTCACTCCCGAACAGTTTTGCCACCACGGCCAGGCGGTCGCTCTCTTTTCTCGCGACATTCGTGGCCGCGACCAGACGACTCTTCGCACCGGACCCGACGATGATCGAGCGAAGGTTCGAAAGGAGTTGGATCCGCTGCGTACAGGCATCGAGCACCTGAGCCTTGATCGATTCGTCGCCGATGCTGCCGCTGACCTTCAACACGTTCTGGATACGCTGCGACTCATAGCTGACGAAGGCGTCTGCGACATCTTCAGGCGCCGGGAGATCGGGATCGTCGACGATGGCCAACGGCTCGGTGGAGACGGGGGCTGGCGAAGGTTGCGCGGGCTGCGGTGCTGGAACCGCTTGCGCCGGGGCGTTGCTGACTGGAGCCGGGGCAGACGTCTGCGGCACGGAGGGCGGCGGCACTTGCGTCGGCGTAGTGGCGGGAGCGGTTTCCATGGCCGGCGCGATGCCCGGCAACGGGACATCGACGAGAGGCAGATCGAGCGATGTCGTCGATGCTGGGGTCGTATCGACCGCCTTCGTGATCCGAAGATCGTCGGGCGAGCCCGAGACTGTCGTGGCCGCAACCGGAGGCGGCATCGACACCAGCTTGGGACCGCCGATGAGCGGTGTGGTGCTGACCGGCGGGGCCAGATCGCGGATCAGCTCTGCGTCTGCCGGGACTCTGGCATCGAGCAGGCGCTCCCGGACGCGTTGCCGAACCTCTTCCGCGTCGTGGATCTGCTGGACCCGCGCGGCGTCCGTCAACGCGTTCGGGCTGGCGCGTTCGACGGTCATGTCGCAATGGCACTGCCCGAATTTGTCGGCCTGCCACCAGTCTCTCCTCTGCGCACGAAAGAACTCGACAACCGCCATGTTGCGTTTGAACTGCACATCGCGGGCACGTTCACAAGCCGCCATCGAGGCGAACTGGTTGACCCCGTAAAGCTCGACGAACTCGCGGGTATCCGGCTTGAACATCTGCACGTGATAGTGAAACGTGTCGCACGCACGGCCGGCGACGGAGGCGACAGGGGGACAGACAAGAGGCTGCGCGAGAGCGGGGCTGAGACCCGCGGCGATAAGAGCCATGGCTGCAAAAAGAGGGCGCATAGGAGCGGATCGAGTTGCCGGGATTATATGTTCAACGTTCCCCTCATACCGTCGTAACCTCTTCGGCAACAAGGAGAACCCTCATGAAGAAGCGCACTCTGATTTTCTCGGCGGCGGCGATCCTCATCGTCGCGCTCGCCGTGCCGTTCGCGGTAGCGCAGCGCTTGCATGCCGCCAGCCGCGCACACGGCTGCACGGGTGGCAGCAGCATGATGATGTTCGGTCGCATGGGGAAGGCCAAAGCCGCACTCGGACTTTCGGATCAGCAGGCCACCGACATCAAGAAGATCTTCACAGACCTGCAGGCGCAGAATGAACCCTACCGCACGGCACTTCGGGCTGGAAGGCAGTCGATCGCTCAGGCGTTGCTCGCCAACCCGAACGACCTGGCCACCCCGCAGGCGCTGATCGACAAGCAGGCCGACGCCGAGCGGCAGATCAAGGTGAACACGCTCGCCGCTGCCTCGAAGGCGCTCAACGTGCTAACGTCCGATCAACGAACCAAGGCTGCGGCCTTCCTGCAACAGCGGATGGCAAAGCTCGCAGACAAGTAGGAAGATGATGGACGCCACGTCGATGTTCGGGGGTGCCGCGGGCGGCCCCCTCGCGCTCGGTCGTCTGGTTTTTTCGGCGGAGAGGGCGCAGACGAGAAGCGCAGCAAACGAAGATCCGATTGAAGCGCGTGCGATTGCCGCCGTCAAAGCCGGCGACGCCGGGTCATACGACTACCTCGTTTCGAAATACATGAAGCGGGTGGTCTCGATCGGCTGGGGAATCGTACGCAACGCGGCCGACGCGGAGGACCTGGCGCAGGAGGCGTTCGTCAAGGCGTTCGAGAGCGTCGGACGGTTCAAGACCGGCGAACCGTTCGGACCATGGATCTACCGCATCGTGACGAATCTGGCGCTCGACGTGATGAAGCATCGGAAGAGGTTCCGGCACGAAGAGATCACCGACGCGGCACCGGCGGCGCGGCGCGACCGCGCCGACCTGCCCGCGATCGCGAACGAGCTGGCGCAGCGGATCGATCGCGGCATCGAGTCACTGCCGGAGATGCAGAGAATCGTGGCACGCTTGTATCTGGTCGACGAATTCGGGCACTCTGAAATCGCAACGATGACGGGACTGAGCGAAGGGACGGTACGCTCTCATCTATCGCTCGCCCGCGGCAAACTGAAAGAGAAACTCGCAGACCTTCACGGGGGCAGCAATGACTGAGGACGACGACTTCCTGGATCGACTACGCGGCGAGGCACGGCAACTCCGTTTCGAGCCGGACGACATAATGACCACACGCATCGCCGCGCGCGTCCGCGAGCGGATCACGGCCGAGTCGCAGGCTGGCATCGCCCTTGTTCTGGCCCGCTGGTTCCGCCCCGTCGTAGCCTCACTGGGCACGCTCGCGCTCGTGGCGGCGCTGGGCGTACAGTGGCTCGAACAACCTCGCGAAACGCCAGCCACGGCGCTCGATGCGCTCACGAGCACGCAGAGCGTCGACATCTCGGTCGGAGGGGATACGTTCAGTGTCGAGTAACACTCGCATGGCGGCCGTGGTGGTCGTCGTCGCTTTCATTACCGGCGTCCTCGTCGGCGTGGCCGGCGATCATCTCTACCTGATCCACTACCCGCGCCGGGCCCCGCGCTTTTCCGCCGAGCGCATGGCCGACAACCTGGGCCGTGCGCTGCAGCTCTCGCCGCAGCAGAAAACCGAAGTGCAGCAGATCATCGAGCGCCATCGAGCGAAAATCGATGCGACGATGAGCACCGTCCGACCACAAGTGCGCCAGGAGCTGGACGCCACGAACGCGGAGATCGAGCACATCCTTACGCCGGAGCAGCGGACGAAGTTCGAAACGCTTCGGATGCAGATCGGAGCACGACGCCGCGACCGGGGCCAGCCTCCGCGACCGAAATAATGCTGTCATCCTGAGTCGCCGAAACCCCGGAGGGGTGCAGGACGACGAACGACCCCCAGCCTGGTAACCAGGGCGGGTGGTGGTTATCCGTCGATGCAAGCGCGTTGGGGGTCCTTCGGCGCGCTTTGCCCCTCCGGGGCGCCGCCGCCCCAGGATGACAGGGAGCATGCCGACTATCGTACGCCGTCGGGCCGCACGCGGAGGAAGAAGGTACATGCCTTCCCCGTCTTTGACTCGACCCAGACCGACCCCGCGTGCGCGGCCGCAAACTCGCGAACTTTGAAGAGACTTCGCCCCGTCCGTTCGGCCGCCTGCGGATTCCATGCGAAGCCCGGCTCGAAGATGGCCTGACGAAGCAGCTCCGGCACGACCGGACCGTTGTCCATCACGAAGAAAAGCAGCAGAGGCTTGCCTTTGTGCTCCATCCACCGGACGCCGACCACGACCTGTCCGCCCGGTGGAACGTAGTGGAGCGAGTTGTCCATCATGATGCCGAGGGCTTCAACGAGTTGCTCGTGATTCCTGAACTGCTCCTCGAGCTCCGGCACGTCGATCTGCAGTTGGATGCTCTTCAGGTCAGCGAACGGACCGAAGCGGTTGGCCACCGAGTGGATGACGTCGACCACTCTCGGGGTCCGTGCGGCCGGTGCCGGTTCTTCCACTTCGGGTGCCATCTCCAGAGAGGAGAGGATCTGATCGATCGTGGCCGCCCAGTCTTCGAGGAGCGGGTCCCGCTGGCGCGCGCGGGACGACACGAGCACTGACTCGCGCAACGATCGCAACGGGGTGAAGACAGTCTCCCGCACGAACGCCACGAAGGACGCGTGAGAAGGATTCATCGTGTCGGCTTCGCGGAACATCAGCACCGCTCCCATCGCACCGCCCGAGATCGGCACAAGGGAAAAGAGGATGTTGCGATTGCGGATACGCAGCGCGGTGGACGCGGGAACGGACAGCTCACCGATCCGGGCGCCGCTGAGCGCCTCGATCTGCTTGACGGAGGACAGGTCCGCCTGCGGCACACCGAAGAGCTTCTTCGCTTCCTCGGTGATGAACTTCACGCCGCGGTCGGCGCCGAGGACAATCGCCGGAGCGCCGGCGGCCGTGATGACGTTGGCGACGCTGGTGATAGCCGGCGACGCCGACTCCACGGGAAACGGCAACAGCGGAGCTTTGGGAAACGGCTCCGGTTCGGGAGCAGGTGCCGTGGCTGCCGCGGCCGCAGGGCCCGCGGAGCGCCGTGGCTGACTGCCACCTTCGGCCGCGGGTTTCACTGGAACCGGTGGTGGCTCAGCGGCCGCGAGTGTCGGCTCCGGACTCTGTTTTGTTTGTGCTTGTTTTGGTTTTCGTGGCGTGTCACATCGCTCGCAGAGGATTCCCCGCGCAATCGCCGCACCGCACATGAAGCACTTAGACGCCATAGACTCTGGACTGGTGATCTTACGCCCGCTTCCAGCGCCTCTGCAACGTGGTAGGCTTCGCCGCCGTCTGGAGGGAGCCCATGAAACAGATCGTCGTGATCGGCGCCGGCACGATGGGCAACGGCATCGCCCACACGGCCGCCGTATCCGGCTTCGGCGTCACCCTCATCGACATCGCCTCGACCATGCTCGCCAGCGGTATGTCGACGATCTCCGCCAACCTGCAGCGCGGCGTCGACAAGGGGAAGATCACGGCCGAAGACAAACAGCAGGCTCTCGGACGGATCCACGCCACGAGCGACATGTCCGCCGCGGCGGACGCCGACATCGTCATCGAGGCCATCAGCGAGCATCTTGCCGCCAAGACGCAACTGTTCACCACGCTTGATTCACTCACCGGCGCCGATTGCATCCTGGCCTCGAATACATCGTCGATCTCCATCACCAAGATCGCCGCGGCAACGAACCGTCCCGACAAGGTGATCGGCATGCACTTCATGAACCCCGTGCCGGTCATGACCCTCGTGGAAGTCATCCGCGGCATCGCCACCAGCGATGAGACGTACGCACGCGTCGCCGAGCTGTCGGCGCGGCTGGGAAAGACGGCGATCGAGGTCAATGACTATCCCGGTTTCGTCTCCAACCGCGTGCTGATGCCGATGATCAACGAGGCGATCTTTGCCCTGTTCGAAGGCGTGGCCACGCCGGAGTCGATCGACGGCGTGATGAAGCTGGGCATGAACCATCCCATGGGACCTCTCACGCTCGCTGACTTCATCGGCCTTGATGTTTGTCTGGCCATTCTTCGCGTGCTGGAGGAAGGATTCGGCGACCCGAAGTACCGGCCCTGTCCCCTCCTGGTGAAGATGGTTGATGCCGGCTGGCTCGGACGCAAAAGTGGACGCGGGTTCTATGACTATCGCAAAGCCTGAATCTCGGGGATGACGAAGAGCGTCCACGGTGTTCTAATCGCCCACACATGCTCTGTCAGACCTGTAGTGCGTTGAATGACGACGAGCGCGAGTACTGCTTTCGCTGCCAGGCGAAGCTTCTCGTTCTCTCGGGAGTGAACTCCTTCGAAGAAGACGAAGTCGAGGAGTACGACGAGGAAGGTGACGTATCTCTCGACGAGCATCTGCTCGAGCGCGTCTCCGGCCTCGAGGAGATCGTCAAGCGCAGCGCCGAGACGCTTCGGAGCGTCGTCGATGCCGTGCAGAAACATGAACGGGCGATCTTCATCAACCAGACCGGCCTCCTTTCCGTGAAGGAGCTTCTGGAGCGCAAGAACGTCGTCTCCGCGGACGAGCTCGTCGAACTGTGGGAATCGAAGATGGGCGAGCAGATGCTCGCTCTCGAAAAGAAGCAGCGCTTCACCGAGCGGAAAGACCGGATCATGTCGCTCTTCCGCGGCGAGCGGCGCGAGCGCTTCCTGCAGCTACTGGCGGAAGCCGAATCGGCCATCGATGCCTTTGACCCCGATCGCGGCATCAAGGCACTCGAGGAGGCGTTCAAGCTCGATCGCGACAATTACGAGCTGTCGTTCTTCCTCGGCGAGATGTTCTTCAACGACGGAAACCTCGATCGCGCCAAGCACTATCTGGAACGGACGCTCGAGGTGCAGCCCGATCACTTCGACGCGGCCGTCTTCTACGGCGTGCTACTCCACGAGCGGCAGGATCTCAAAGGCGCTGAGCGATGGCTCCGGCGCGCCATCCAGATCTCACAGGAGTCGTTCCTGCCGTACTTCTCGCTCGGCGCGATCTACGCGCGCAAGGGCAAGCTGCTGCGTGCGCAGAAGTTCCTGGAGAAGGCCATCCAGATCGAGCAGTTGCCGCAGGCGTACTACCTGCTCGGCACGATCTTCTATGACAAAGGCCAACTCGAGCGCGCCATCAAGGCCTTCCAATCCGCGCTGAAGCTCGATCCGGAGTACGAGGAGGCGATCTATCACCTCGGGCTTTGCTATCTGGACCGCAACTGGAACCGCAAGGCCATCGACTGCTTCCAGGAAGCGCTGGAGCTCAACCCCAACAAGATCGAGTACCAGCAGGCGGTGAAAATCTACGAAGGGATCTCCGGCCACATCCCGCTGGAGGGTCCGGCCGCCGAAGAGTTCAAGCACGCTGAAGGACTGGCCACGAGCGGAAACTACATCGAGGCCCTCGATCACTATCGCCGCGCTTCGGCCGTCGACCCCGACAACATCAGCATCCTGATGCCCTATGCGCTTCTCTGCTCGCACCTGGAGATGAACACCGAGGCGATCGCGGCGGCGCGGCGCGTGTTGCGGCAGCGGCCGACCGATGTCGTCGCGGCCGCTGCGTACACGACGCTCGTCGAAGCACTCCGCGCCGAGGGGAACTTCAAAGACGCCAACCGCGCGCTCGAAGAGATGCTGCACGACTACACCTCCAACTACGCGAAGTCGATCGCGTACTACGAGAAGGCATACAACCTCGCCGAGATGGAAGAGAACCTCGACGAAGCCCTCGAGTCGGCCCAACTGGCGCTCCGCTACTCGCCGAAGGAGCTGAAGCAGTTCCCCCTGGCCGCCCTCGGATGGGTGTACTTCAAACGCCGCGAGTTCGGGAACGCGGTCGACTTCCTCACGAAGTCCGCCGATCTGGGACCGACAGCGACGAACCTCATGCACCTCGGAATGGCCCTGCTCGAGAGCGGCCAGAAGGATCGCGCCCGTCAGGTGTTCCGCAAAGCGAAGAGCTTCAAGGCCAAGGGCGCGGGCCTCGAAGAGAAGATCCTCGAGCAGATCCGGTCCACGACGAAGCTCATCGACCGCCTGCACGCGAAGCGGCGTCGCACAGCGAATAAGGCGTAGCCGACACCGTTACCGCTTCGGCGAGGCCACTTTGATCGGGGTGATCGTGTGCGCGGAGATATGGATGTCGCCTTCCTCGGCGTAGAGCTCGACGCGCTCCCCGCCTCCGTTGATCTTGCCGGTGGCGTGGATGCGTGTTTTATTGCCGACCTGCTCGCGGCGCACCGAGATACCGTTGAAGTCGATGTGCATCTCGTTCACGTCGGGATCGCTTGTCAGGATCGTGGCGTCGATGTCCGCCGCGAAGTGTGGACTGACGTTCAGGATGATATTTCCCTGCAGTGTGCGGGCCGTGGCCTTGAGCGTCTTCTGTTTGGGATCTGCCGTCAGCGTGACGTCGCCGGAGGTAGTCTCGGCGTCGATCGCCGCGGAAGCCTGGCGCACGATGATGTCACCGCCGCCGGAACGCAACGTCATCGGCCCACCGGCAACGATGACGCGAATGGTGCCGCCGTCCGTCGTAACCTGTCCCCCCATCCGGGCGACACGCACGTAGATGTCACCGGCGCCCGTATGCGCGAAGAGTGCGCCGATGATGTCGCCAAGGTTCAGCGGTCCCCCCATCGAGGTCACGTTGCACTGGCCATAGACAGCACCCAGCTCCACCCGGCCGGCTCCGAAGACGATATGTGCGTTGCCGCGCACCTCGCTGATCGTGACATCGGCTACCGAGGCCGCCGAATTGAAGTCGCCGTTGACGAACGGCAACTGAATCTTCACCGGCGGCTGAAGCAGCACATCGCCGGGAACCGGCTGATGACTGGCCTGGTTGACCCGCACCGATTGGGCCTGACTTAATTTCGTTCCCTTGGCCTGCACGAGGATGCGGCCCATCATCGTCGTCGTGTCGATCGTCGGCCCTCCCGAGCCGACCGTGCCGTGGAATATCGTTCCACTGAAACGGCCGCCGCGAACGGGGAACGTCGTCAGAATGTCGCCGTTGATCGTGTTCGCGATCCAATCGAAGCTCGAGTTGGGAGGCAGGTAGATGTCGATGTCGGCATTGACCGCCTGCACCACCGCCTTCGAGACAGGCCGCTGCGCGTAGTCGTAGACGATCCGGCCATTGACCATGCTGATCGAGGATGCTCCTGCGACGTCGTCCAGGATCACCGTCCCGGCGAATCCGTTGATCGTGACGCCGCCGCTCAGGTGCGATACCCGGATGTGCTCTGCCAGCTTCGAGTCGACCTTGACGCTGACGCCGCGGGGAACCCGGACCACGTAGTTGACCGCCACGTTCCAACGCGCGTTATGCGCCGGGGGGAAGACCGTCCACATGAGCAGAGCTTTCGTGTCGCCCTTGAAGTCGATCCCCACGCTGTCCGCGGCGTCCTTCATCGAGGCTGCATCCGGGGCCGTTATCACCCGATCGGCCGTGACGGAGACGAGCTTCCCCTCGCCGCCGATCACTTCGACGGTGCCGAAGGGATTCTCGATCCAGATCGATCCGGCGGGATCGATTGGAAACTCCCGCACGATGCGGTTGCCCGGCGCAAACGCTGCGCCGAAGAGCTGCGCCGCGAAGAGCACCGTCACAGCCGCAATGGAAATTCGTATCGTCAATCTCATCGGGGTTGAATGCTGCTCAGTGCCTCTGCCGCTTTGACGCGGACATAAACATTCTCGTCACCCTGTGAAGCCTTCTGGCGGAGCATGTCGACCATCCCCGGATCGAGGGGGGCGCCGCTGCGCGCGAGCTTCGCCAATGCCTCGACCGCTTTGATGCGGACGGCCGGGTTGGGATCGTTTTTCAACGCCTCGACGAGCGCATCACGTGTGCTGTCGGTCATCGCCGACCGCAGCGACTGCAGCGTGTCGGCGGCTTTGATGCGCACACCCTGGTGCTGGTCGTTGCGCAACACGTTCGCCAGCGCGTCGATGATCTCCGGGGCCGGCTTGTCGACACGCGAGTACGTCGAACGGACCCAGTCGATGGCACGCGAGCGCGACGGCGACTCCCGGTCTTCGTTCTCGAGAACGTAGCGCAACAGGCTGACCATGCTCTTGTCTGTCGGATGCCCGGTCACGGTCACGTGAGACGTGATGTCGAATGAGACGCCGATCTGATCGTTTGACGGCGTGGCATCGGTGAATTGCACGTTCTGGATGTCGGGCCGTCCCTCGATTTGCGGGCTGATCGAAGCCGCGGGAAGGACGCGCGATTCCGCGATCGAATAGGCGGCCGCAGGCACAAGCTGCTGAACACCACTCACCCTTGCCTCTGTCGGGTTGAGCTGAACCCTTGGTGCCACACGGTGGCCGGCATAGAACGCGCTGCCGCCGACGATGACGATCGCTGCCGCCTGCGCCAGCCAGCGGACCGCTCGACCGCGATGGAATGGAACAACATTCGTTTCCGCAAGCTCCGGTGCGATCCCGGCCAGGAAACGCTGCTTCACGCGAGCCGGTACTTCCAGCTCTGGAAGGCTGTCGAGCATCCGCCAGGTCTCTTTGTACGAAGACCAGTCTCTGGTGCAGGCCGGGCACGTTTCGATGTGCTGATGGGTCAGCTCACGCTGCACCGGGTCCAGCGACTCGGTCAGCAGCAGGGGCATGTTTTCTCTCATGGCATCACAGTCAGGCATTGGTCACCTCCATGGGCACCGCCGGTCAGCGCTTTCTTCAGCACCTCCATGGCGCGAAATACTCTCGTCTTCACCGCTCCCTCCGAACAACCGGCAACCTGCGCGATCTCGGCGTACGAGAGTCCCTGGTACCGCGAGAGCAGAATGGCTTCGCGCTGGTCGGGCGTGAGCACCGTCAGCGCTTCCTGAATCCGTCTTTCCGCGTCGCGCCGCTCCATGTACCGCTCCGGCGAGAGCTCGTATGGCGCGGGAAGTTCGATCAAAACATCCTCTCCTGCTTTCGGCCTGTTCTCCTGTTTCCTCAGGTGGTCGCGGCAGGAATTGGCCGTGATTGCGAGAAGCCACGTCGAAAGTTTTGATCCACCGTGAAACTGGGCCGCGCGTTTCATGATCTTGATGAAGACTTCCTGGGTTATGTCCTCGGCCGCCTCGCTGTTCCTCAGGAAGCGGTAGGCAAAACTGTAGATACGGCTCGAATAGCGTTCGTAAATCTCCGCGGCGGGAGAAAAATCACCCGCCTGAACGAGATCCATCAACTCCTGATCGGTCAGGCGTTTCAAATCCCGGTTTCTCTTCTTTGACGAAGGCATGCTGGGAAAGGTTACGGGCCCGGTTCTCTCTACTTGACGCAAGCTCGCGGGGAAAGGTTACAACCGGTTTTCTTCTCCAGACGCTGGCTGGCAGGGATAAGGTTACGATCCCGGAACACCAGCCGACAGGGCTTCATTCGACGGCTGAGGCCGTTCGATGAAGGCGATCACGAGCGCGAAGACGTCCAGCAGCATCCAGAAGACTTCGGTATCGCCGAAGTTGAACTCGAACAGGCCGGCCACGGCCAGCCCGACCGCCACGGCGACGCCGGCCTCCGCGAACTTCGTGGCCGGCCCCCCCCAAGCATGGGCACACGCGCGCAGGAAGAGAAACTGGAGGAAGAGGTAGGCCACCAGCCCGAGGATCCCCCGCTCAGCCCAGAGCTGGATGACGTTGTTGTGCAGGTGTGGGATACGGAAGCGGGGCGCATCGTGCTTGCGGTAAAGGGGATAGGTTTCCTTGACGTTCGCCGGACCTACGCCGAAAAGCGGGTAGTCCTTGATGATCTCGATGCCGGCTTCCGCCATCCGGATTCGATCGAGGTTCGACGACTGCCTCACGTCAAAGCTGGAGACAACCCTGCTGAAAAAGGGCAGCGGAGCGAAACTGACGGCCAGAATGGCCACCGGCACCGCCCAGGCCAACGCTTTCGGCCACTTCAGCACGAGCAGGACGGCCACGGCCGCGACCCAGCCAAGCCACACGCTGCGTGTGAACGTGAGCAGCAGAGCAAAGTGCGTCATCGCCACGCCGGCGATGAGCAACATATTGCGCAGGTCGTAGATCCAGAGTACGAGAAACAAAAGCGCCACGGGCAGGAGCAATCCCGACAGAGTCATCACGTGCGCCGCGGGGCCGGTGATGCGGTGATCGAGATCGTGGTGTGCGCTCAGCGCAAAATACTGCACAAAGCCGTAGCCCGCCGAGAAGACGCCGAAGATGAGAAGCATCCGCAGAGCCGCCACGCGGCTCCGTGGGACGTTTCGAAAGAGAATCAGCGCCGCCGGGAAGAGAAACATCTTTCCCCAGAGCGCGCTCTCGCCGAAGGTGTGGATGTGACGGCCCGCCACGAACGAGGAGACCGTCGAGTCGAGTCCATACAACGCCAACGGAACGTAGAGGATGTGAAACGAGGGGACCAGCAGGCGCCGGTAGAGCGCATAGCCGACCGTCACCATCGTCGCGAACGCGAATATCTCGGACGAGGCCGCCCAACCGGCGCAGAAAAGATGACCGAGGTAAAAGAGGACTGCCAGCGCGACCGGTTTGGGCGTCTCTTCAGGAAGGCCGAGACGTCTGGCGAGAGACACGGGCGGGCGTCACGCTTCTTCGAACGCTTCGTCGAGGAGCATTACCGGAATGTCGCTGACGATGGGATAAACACGGTGACACTTCACGCACTGCAGCCCCTCTTCGACGACGAGCTCCTCGCCGCGCATCTTGTCGCGGAATTTGTCGCGTACCGTAACGCGGCGTGCATCCGAAAGAGGCACGGGTCGGACCTCTTCCTTGCAGATCGGGCAGGCCAGTATTTCGAGGAGCTGAGGCTGAATTGCCATGGCGGCGCGGAGTGTAACATCGCGGTCTCGCGGTTGCGAGGTTGCGCGGAAGCGCCGCCTTTCACTCCGCGACCGCAAGACCGCAGCCACAAAACCGCATGAAAGTCCTCCACCTCGCCGCCGGCAATCGATGGACCGGCGCGGCCGCCCCGGCGTTTGCCGAAACAGAGGCGCTTCGGGAAGCCGGCGTCGACGCGCACTTCGCATACGTCGGCGGCTACAAGCTGCAGAAAAAGATCGGGCATCACGATTTCGCGCACCCCATCATCGCCAAAGCGCAGAACCCCTTTTCGTTCGCAAGCACCGCCGACACGATCGGGCGGCTCATCGATCATCACCGATTCGAGGTCATTCACGCGCACCTCACCTACGACCATTGGCTCGCGTATTTCGCAACGCGCGGCAAGCGGACTGAAGTCGTGCGAACGTTTCACGCGCGGCGCGCGATACGAGGCGATCTGTTCACGAGATGGCTGATCGCCCGCACCGCCCGGATCTGCGTCGTCAACGACTCGTTTATCGATGCCTTGCCGATCCGCGGGCACGAGCCTCAATTCACTCCTCCGCCGATTCCTCAGCGGCAATTCACTCCCATCGGACGCGACGTCCGCGAACACTACGGCCTCGGCCCGGAGGTTTTGCTCCTGCTGGCGATCGGCAAGCTTTCGAAGGGTCGTGGCTTCGAAAAAGTACTGCGAACCTTTTCCCTGGTGCGGCGCGAGATCGCGAACGCGCGCCTCATGATCGTGGGACACGGCGAACACAGGCCCGCACTCGAAAACCTGGCGCGCGATCTCGCGATCGACGTGATCTGGGCCGGTTACCATGAGGACGATCTTGCCGAGTATTACCGGGCCGCGGATGTCCTCCTCTTCACCGCCCGCGGCTCGGATGAAGGACATCGTGCGGTTCTCGAGGCGATGGCCTGCGGGGTCGTGCCGGTCACGTTTCCGCTCGAAGGGATGTCCGCGCTGCTCGGCGATCTCGCACCGCGGCTCATTGCCGATAACGGAACACCGGATGCAACGGCCTCGAAGGTGATTGCGGCATCGAACGGTGACCTCGCCGATCTCCGCCGACGCGCGTACGAACAATCGGAGCTCTTCGGTTACGAGAGAGCGGCCGCCAGACTGATGGAGGTCTACCGGAGCCTCTAGCCGGCGCCGTTAAGTTCCGCTATTCGGGCCTCGAGGGCGCTCAGTGAGCCTAAGCATCGACTCTGAGAGTCTAAAGTGCGACTCTGAGAGTCTAAAGTGCGACTCTGAGAGTCTAAAGTGCGACTCTGGGAGTCTAAAGTGCGACTCCGGAAGTCTAAAGTGCGACTCCGGAAGTCTAAAGTGCGACTCCGGAAGTCTAAAGTGCGACTCCGGAAGTCTAAAGTGCGACTCTGGGAGTCTAAAGTGCGACTCCGGGAGTCAAAACTTCGACTCCGGGAGTCAAAACTTCGACTCTGTCAGTCAAAACTTCGACTCTGGGAGTCAAGACTTGGGCTCTGGGAGTCAAAGCTTTTGCTCCGGGAGACAAAACATCGACTCTGGGGCCTCGGTCACAGCGTTCGCAGCACCGCCCGCAGGGGACTGGCATCGGCACCCTTGATTCGCAGCGGCAGAGCGATCAGCTCGTACTCCCTTTCTTCGACACCGTCGAGCACGAGTCCCTCGAGCATGGCCATGTCGTTCCTGGCGAAGGCTTGATGCGCCTCGAGCGCTTTCGAGTCGAACGGATCGACCGAGGGGGTGTCGATGCCGATGAGGCGAACGCCGTGGTGGTGGAGATCGTCGACCAGCTCGGGTGAGAGGCTGGCGAAGTCGTTGTTCCAGTGGCGATGGTCGGGAAACGTCCCCGTGCGAAAGAGGACGCGCGGTGCAGTGAGAGCCTCGCACTTGTCCGCGACATGGTCGGGCGTAATTCGCTCCCCGCGCGCGACGTCGACGTGTACAACGACGCAGAGGCCGAGGTAGAGATCGAGCGGCCGCGAGGCGATGTCGGCGCCGTTCGCGACGTAATGGCTCGGCGCGTCGGCATGCGCGCCGACGTGCAGCGACGTCCGGATGTCGCTGAGCGTCAGGTTCGCGCCGTCGTTCAAGTCGGCGTTGATCGTCCGTACGAACGGTGTATCGCCCGGCCAGACGTTGATCGCGGCATCGATCACAGGCGAAATGTCGATGAGAGTCATCAGGCTGACGCGATGATCTTCATCTCGACGGAGATCGGGGTCGGCAACGAGTCGACCCCCACGGTGGTGCGTGTGGGCTGGATCATCCCGAGGACCTCGGTATAAACCCGGTTGAATCGCTCGAAGTCGCCTTTCATGTCAGTCAAATAGACAGTCACGTCCAGGATTTTCTCCAGCGAGCTGCCCGCCGCTTCGAGAATCGCCCGGACATTGTCGACCGCGGCCCGCGTCTGAGCCTCGATCCCTTCGGGGATTTCATTGGTGACCGGCCGCCGCGGCCCGATGCCGGAAAGGAAGAGCAGATCGCCAACGCGGCGTGCGTGAGGATAGGCACCGACGGGAGAAGCAGCCTGGGGCGCGATGATCTTGAAGCCCGACTCGAGCGCCTCTGAACCGCCGGCGATCACGTTGTGCGATTCCAGCCCCGTTCCTGCATCGACGGGCCCCTCGTCGAACTCCTTCTCGAAGTCGAGCTCCTTGTGCAGATTGGGCGTCAGCTCGACGAGCGCGTTTCCCGTACCCCAGACCGGCTGGTAGTCCCACACCTTGCCGTCGTACTTGTTGTTCTCGCCCGCGAGCGCGCCCAGCCACCAGATGGCCTTGAAACCCATGTCGGCATTGGCCTCGCGGCCGAACTCGCGGGCAACCTGGGCCACATCCTCGAGCCGGCCTTCGCCCAGCATCTCCAGGATCTTGCGGTTCCATTCGTCGTCCTTCGACGAGGAGATGTGGTCCTGTGCCGGGTCGATGTCGCCGACCTCGTAGCGGTTGGAGAGATTCGAGACCACCACGACGATCGTCTTTCTGCCGTAGCGGTCGATCGCGGTCCGGGCGGCGCGGCCGAGGGCGCGTGTCTCATCGCGCTCCGCGTAGATGTTGCACGAGACCACGGACGCGGGCACGGCATTGTTGGGATTGAGCAGCTTGAGAGCGACGACGGTACCGGTGTCGATCGGGAAGCCGTGATAGTCGACGGTCGCCGTCTGCATGCCGAGATCCTTGCAGATGCCGGCGTAGAGCGTTCCGAACTCCGGATCGACGCGGAACGAATAGGGGATCTCGCCGAGCTCGTACCAGTTTTGATCGACCAACGTCCATTTCGGATTCGGAGCGGTCTGGAAAAGATGGCCGATGACGGAGAACCATTGCGTCGAATAGAGCAGCATCAGCTCCGCGCCGGAGCGTTCGATCTCACGGCCGATCGCCTCGTAGCTCTGCCGGAGCGACGCCCAGCCCGAGCTGCGGTCCGGCGCAAGGAGAATATGCGGCTGCCCCGGAACGAGGTATGCCTTCTGAATCAATCCGCTCACGATCAGTGGACGTAAGAGTCGGACTCGACGGCGACGTTGCGCGACTGCACAATCGAGGTCGCCAGAAGCGCGCGGCGGCCGATCTCCTCCCACTGCTCGGTCTGCACCAACTCCGGCACGGCCAGCGAGGCTCCGAGGTTCACGGCGATGCAGCCGGCATCGAGATAGCTTTCGATCGCGTCGAGCGGCACCGGGCCGCCGGCCAGCATCGGCACGTCGCGAATCGGACCGCGCAGTGTTCGGATGTAGTCGGGACCGCCGAGGTAGAGCGCCGGGAACACCTTCACGATGTCGCAGCCAGCCTCGAATGCACGAACGATTTCCGTGGCTGTACCGGCGCCGGCGACGCAGAGAAGATCGTTCTCATTCGCGTACTCGATCACGCCCACGTCGGTGTGGGGCGAGACGATGACCCTTGCGCCAGCCCGCTGTGCCTGTGCGGCGTCGTTTGAACTGCGCACGGTGCCCGCGGCGATGACGACGTCGAGCGGCGCGTACTTCTGCGCGAATCGGGCAATGAGGTCGAACGCCTTGGGCGTCGTCAACGTCACCTCCAGGAGGCGGATACCGTTGCGCGCATACGCCTCGGCCACCGACTCAGCGGCCTCGACGCTCTCTTCACGCACGACACCGATGATCTGCTCCAGCGACACTTTTTCGAACAGTTCTTTGCGGGACATGAGGAAAGGATATCGCGGGGTGGGGGGTGGGGAGTGGGGAGTGGGGGGTGGGAGTGGCAGTTGGGAGTTGGATTTCAGAGCAGTAGCTTCCCACCGCGACTCCCTCTCCCACTCCCCCACCCCACTCCCCACCCCCCAACATCAGGTAAGCTAATCCCGCCATGGTCCTGATCAACAAGGCGATCAACGAGGTGACGGTCAAGCTCGTCTATTACGGGCCAGGCCTGTGCGGGAAGACCACGAATCTCGAGAAGATCTACGGAAATCCGAAGCTCGACAACAAGGGCAAGATGATCTCGATGTCGACGGAGACGGACCGGACCCTCTTTTTCGACTTCATGCCGATGGAGCTGGGCACGATCGCCGGTCAGAAAGTACGCGTGCAGCTCTACACCGTGCCCGGCCAGGTGTTCTACAACGCCACGAGAAAGCTCGTGCTGCGCGGTGCCGACGGCGTGGTCTTCGTGGCCGACTCGCAGTCGACGATGCGCGACTCGAACCTCGACAGCCTGGAGAACCTGAAGACGAATCTCCGGATCAACCGCATCGATCCGGGGAAAGTGGCCCTGGTTTACCAGTACAACAAGCGTGACCTGCCGAACATCGACTCGGTCGAGGTGATGAACGAGTATTTGAATCCGAACGGAGTACCGACCGTTGAGGCGGCGGCCATCACCGGTAGCGGCGTCACTGCTACGCTCCGCGCCGCGGTATCCCGCATCCTCGACAATCTCAAGAACAACGTCGACACGACGTTGCACGAGGAGCCGGAGCTTGGCGCGCCGGATATGTCAGCGAGATCGGGCGTGACGCCGACGTCGGCGGGAACTCCGAAGCTGTCGATGAAAACGACGCCTGCCCAGCCGTCGTTCGACGCCGACGAGACGGTCACGGTCTCACCGTTCGAGGCGGAACCGATCGAAGTCCACGTAGCTGAAGAGGAAGATCCCTTCGGCGCCGTGGTCGCCGTCGAGGTCGAGCCGGACGGGGCAGACGACCCGTTTGCCGCGGGTGCCACGGAGATTCACGACACGGGCGCGGAGCGGGTGGAGCTGGAGTCGCTGCTGGCCTCCGCGAGCGAGGTCGTTCGCACCCTCGAAAAGGCGCTCGATCGTGCGCGTGCTCACGAGGCCGCGCTCCGCGCGAAGAGGTAGGTTACGTTTCGTACGGCACGCAGTACGGGTCGTCGGTATCGCAGCTCGCGAACTCGAACTGGATCGTCGTGTGCGCGATCCCGTATTCATGCTCCAGGAGTCCGTTGACCCGCGCGAGCAGATTGCCCGTCGACCGGACCGGGATATCCCCGACCATGAGATGACACGACAGCGCCGGCCGCGACGCGCCGAGAGCCCAGATGTGAAGGTGATGCACACCGTCAACGCCGTCGAGTGCCGCGATCGCGCGCGTCACCGCCTCCGGATCGATGCCGGACGGCGTCCCTTCTAGCAGCAGGTTGATGGCTTCGCGCAGAATCCCCCAACTGCTCCAGAGGATCAGAATGCCGATGGCGACGGAGACGGCCGGATCCCAGAACAGGGCACCGGTCGAGCGGATCAGGAGAGCGGCCGCGATGATCCCCGCCGAGGAGATGGCGTCGCCGAGCATGTGAAGCATGGCGCCCCGAAGATTGAGATCGTGCCCATGGCCGCGAAGCCAGAGTGTGATCGAGCCGTTGAGGAGCAGCGCTGCCGCGGCGGTGATGAGCATGGCCGTGCTGTTGACGGGCACGGGAGTGCGCAGCCGTTGTGCGGATGCGACGAAGAGGAAGATCGTGAACGCCGCCAGTGCGCCGGCGTTGATGAAGGCCGCCAGCACGCCGGCGCGGTGCCAGCCGTAGGATTTCGCGCTCGTAGCCGGCCGCCTCTCCAGGCGCACGGCGAACAAGGCCAGAAGGAGCGCCAACGTGTCGGTCACGTTGTGGAGCGCATCGCCGATCAAAGCGAGCGATCTCGCTTCGATTCCGACCACTACCTCCACGCCAACGAAAATCGCCGTGGCGATGGAAGCAACCATCAGCTTGCGCGATACGGTTGCGCCGCGAGCTTCGTGATGATGGTCGTGAGGAGCCATCTCCTACTAATCCACTCTCGTCGAGCGTTCGACCTTCTTCGACTTCTTCCCAACGGCATCCGCCATCGAGACGCGCTGTTCGCGCAGCCGCGCCGCGAGGCCCTCGTCCGTCAGAGCGATGATCTGCGCCGCAAGGATGCCCGCGTTTCGAGCGCCGCCGACCGCCACGGTGGCCACCGGGACTCCAGGCGGCATCTGCACGACCGCCAGCAGGGCATCGAGTCCCTGCAACGCTCCTCCCGCGAGCGGTACGCCGATGACCGGCTTCGTGGTGAACGACGCCACGACGCCCGGCAGATGGGCCGCCATCCCCGCTCCGGCGATGAATACGGCCGCCCCGTCGCGCTCCGCGTCGATGATGATCTGTTTCGTTCGGTCCGGACTCCGGTGCGCGGATGCGACCTTCATCTCGTAGGCGACGCCAAACTCATCGAGTGCCGCGCAGGCCTGCGACATGACCTCGGCGTCCGAATCGCTTCCCATGATGATGCTCACCCACATGGAGCGAATGGTATCAGGGCTCAGCAGGCCGGTGCTTTTGCCTCGCCGTCCTGGGCGTGAGCCAAGGCGCGGGACTGCCCCGTCACCGGCAGACAGCTTCTCACGAGCGCACTCAGCGCACCGATATCGAACGGCTTCGGCAGGAAGGCACAAATACCCTTGTCGACCGCCGTGGCAACCTCGGGAGCGCGATTCGCGCTGATGATGATGACCGGGATGCTCTTCAGCTCCGGCTCCAGCTCGCGCGCCTGCAGCACGTCCCAACCGGAAAGGACCGGCATCATCAGATCGAGCACGACGACGTTCGGGTGCTCGCTTCGCATGAGGTCGAGGGCCTCTTTCCCGTTCGGTGCTTCATGAAAGACATAGCCGTCGCGCTTGAGCGCTGCCACGATCATCCGCCGGATGCTCGGGTCATCGTCAACCACCAATACGCAAAACGGAGGTTTCTCCGTCACCTCTTCACCTGTTTGGACCACGGTTCATTCACATGCACAACAGGTGCCTTTCGGAATATCGCACTCTCCGCGGGTGCTTCTCGGAGGGCCTTGAAAGTCGCTGTAGCCATGTCAGGCGGGGTCGATTCGTCGACCGCCGCGTACATTCTCAAGTCGGCCGGACATGATGTCGTCGGTCTGTCGATGCAGATGTACGACAACCTGGCCAATGCCGACACGACCTACGGCGGCTGCTGCACGATCGACGATCTCGCCGACGCCCGCCGTGTGGCCTGGAAGCTCGAGATCCCCCACTTCACGCTGAATCTGGAGCAGAACTTTCACGAAAAGGTCATCACTCCGTTCGTTCAGTCGTACCTGAGCGGCCTGACCCCCAGCCCGTGTGTGCTCTGCAACACACACGTGAAATTCGACCTTTTCCACGAGAAAGCGCGGGCCATCGGTGCCGAGAGAATTGCCACCGGCCACTACGCCCGCATTACCCGCGACGACGCCGGCCGGTTCGAGTTGCGCAAGGCCCGGCATCTGGCCAAGGATCAGTCGTACTTCCTCTTCGAGCTGACGCAGGAGCAACTCGCCGGCGCGCTCTTCCCGCTGGGCGAGATGACCAAGCCGCAGGTCAGGGACGTCGCCGAGGCGGCAGGCCTCGTGGTGGCGCAGAAGAAGGAATCGTACGAGATCTGCTTTGTGCCACAGAAAGACAGCTACGCGGCCATCGTCGAGCGCGAGGCATCGATCGCACCGGGAGACGCGGCCGGTGAGATCGTCGACGTCGACGGCAACGTGGTCGGCACCCATGACGGGTACTACCACTTCACCATCGGGCAGCGACGCGGCCTCGACATCGGCGGAACAGCCGAGCGGATGTACGTCCTCGACGTGAACCCGTTCACGAGGCGCGTGGTAGTCGGCGAAGCGTCGGATCTGGAGCGTGATGAGCTGGTCGCCGGGCGCGTTCACTGGATCAGCGGTGAGACCCCGTCCGGACCGATCGAGGTCCAGGCCCGCGTTCGTTCACGTTCGGCCGACGTCGCCGCGACGGTTACGCCGCTCGCCGGCGACCGCGCCCGCGTCCAGTTCGCGCAGAAGCTCCGCGCCGTCGCCCCCGGTCAGGCAGTTGTCTTCTACGACGGCGATCTCTGCCTCGGCGGCGGCTGGATCGCGCGCGGCTGACGTTACGCCAATTGCTGCAGCTTCGCCTCGACGTTCGCAGCCCATTCCGGTGAGCAGTCGGGATGATGCCGCGCTCTTGTCAGCGCGTCGCGCGCGCCGGCGGCGTCTCCGGACAGCTTCCGCAGAGTCCCAAGCTTGACGAGCGGGCCGATGGCGTTGACGCCGGTCGTCTCGATATCGCAAAGCGACTCGTATAGGACGATCGCCCAATCACGCTGGCCGCGCCGCTCGGCGAACTGCGCGGCGCGAGCCAGGAAATGCGGCAACCGTTCCGCTTGCAACTCGCGAATCAGATCGACGGCGGAATCATCGTGCTTCTCTTCGATGTCACGCGCCAGCAGCCGTGTGGCATACCCGTCGCGCGCTCGTTCATCAACCGAGGCGTCGAGAGCGAAGCGAAGCGCGTCGATGTTGCGGGGCTGTTCGGCCAGCAGCGCCGCGATCAACGTCCGCGCGCGGTCGAGATCGCCGGCGTCTCTGGCCGCTACCGCTTGCACCAGGCGGTCGTCCGCTTTCCACGTCGTTTCCTTCTCGACTAGAGGCGCGACGAACTTTTCCTCGATGCCCAGCAACCTGACCATGAGCGCGATGACGACGCCGTAAAGAAAACCGCCCACGTGCGCGGAGAAGGCCGTCCCGCCACCCGATGTCTCGGTCGTCGTCAGGTAGAACTGTTGTGCGAACCAGAGCGGAAGCGCGACGAAGGCCGGCATGTGAAAGCGGAAGTTCCACCTCCACACCAGCAGAAACGGAATGAGGATGAACTCCACCTTCGAGTTGAGGAAACGGACGAGGTAAGCCCCCATCACCGCGGCGATCGCGCCCGAGGCACCGACGAGCGATATGTTGCTGCCCGGATGCTTCGCGGCGAAGACGAGTGTTGCCACCACACCACCGCTTAAGTAGAGAAAAGCGAATAGCGGACGGCCGAAGACATCCTCCACAAACGGCCCCGAGATGAAAAAGAAGAGGAGGTTGCCGAAAAGGTGCAGAAAACCGAGGTGGATGAACATCGCTGTGAAGATGCGGACGACGCCCCCCTCCGCGGGAGTGTAGCCAAAACGGATGCTTGGCAGAGCTTTGTAGGCGCGCTCGAGATCTTCGGCCATGCCGTCAAATGTCGCCTGTTCCCCCTGCACATCCACCGAGGCCGCCGGCGGCGTGGCCGTCGCCGCAACGCGCACCTTGAGCGAAGGGGGCACGAGAAGGTCGATCGACGGCGGAACGTGCAGGTAAGGATGCGCGATGAAGAAGCGCATCGTCTTCACCCATTGCTCGTTGGCGTGTGCGCTGCCGCCCGCCGTCTCGTACACGGCCATGGCCAGCCAGACGAAGATGTTCAGGCCGATGATGGAGTACGAAACCCAGGCATGGCGGCGAATGACCGCGTCATCGCGCCCGATTGGCAGCAGGATCATGGAAGCAGCCAGTTTACGTCAGTGCGGAAGGGGTTCAAAAGAGCGTTCGACCCGACACCCGTGCTTCGAGCGCGAGCAGTCGCTTCTTTACGTCGATTCCTCCGCCGAAGCCGGTCATCGAACCGCTCGCTCCGATGACGCGATGACAGGGGATCACGATGGGGATCGGATTCGCGCCGTTCGCGGCCCCAACCGCGCGCACAGCGCTCGGCCTTCCAATTCGTTCGGCGATGGCGGTGTAGGTGGTCGTCTCGCCGTACGGAATCTTGCGCAATGCGCTCCAGACCCTCTGCTGGAACTCGGTTCCATCCGTTTTCAGCGGAAGGTCGAACGCGCGCAGCTCGCCGTCAAAGTACGCGCGCAACTGTGAGGCCGCGTCCGCGAGAGAGTCGTCGTCGCGCACCCAGTCCGATCTCGGCTTCGCGCCAGCGAAATGGATCTCGACGATGCCGTCCGTGTCTCCCGCGACGAGCAGTGCGCCGATCGGCGTATCGACGTAGGTGAAGGTCGTCATCGGCCGCGTTTGATCATAACGCCGCTACAGACTGCGCCACAGCAACATGGCGGCATACGCCCGATAAGGCCGCCACCCCTCCGCCCGCGCCAGTAGCTCGCGGTCACCGATCATGCCGGCAGCCTTGCGGATGCCGAGGTCGGTGTGCGGGAAGGCGTCGGGCTCGCGAAGGGCGCGCATGGCGACGTAGTGGGCCGTCCATGGACCGATACCGGGCAGCGATGTCAGCCGGCCGATCGACTCTTCGAGGGTCGTACCGCGCTCGAACGTGACCTCGCCGCGGGCCACTGCACGGGCCAACCCGCGAATCGAGCTCCAGCGCGCCTGCGGCATTCCCGGGTTCGCTCGTGCGCGCATCAGCGACTCGGGAGTGACGCCATGGCGCGTAGCGATGCGCCCCATGATCGTAGTCGCCCCGGCCACGCTGATCTGCTGCCCGACCACGGCCCGGACAGCCATCTCGAAGGGGTCCCAAGTCCCCGGAACGCGAATACCGCGATGCGCGCGAACGAGCGGCGCAAGCATGGGGTCACGCCCGAGCCGCTTCTCGATCGCGACGATGTCGGCATCGAGATCGAACATCGTCCGCACGCGATCGGCCTGCGAAGGGTCGCTGACGATCACGACCTTCCTGGTTGCGTCATGCGTTACCTGCACTCCGCCACGTTCGTAGGCATCCGCGCTGATTACTTCGACGCCGGCGATCGCGCGCGGACGGAGGAAGGCGAGGATGGCGTCCCAGTCATAGGGAGAGGTGTAGGCGAGTGCTGTCACGAATGCATTTTCACACCGCACAGACAGGAGTGTCTGTGCCGTCTGTGCCACACATCGGCTGCGGAAATTTACAGAAGTCGTGGAGTGGAACGGGATCGACTTTGGCAGGCACAGACACTCCTATCTGTCTTCCGATCACTCCACGGTCACGCTCTTTGCCAGATTCCGTGGCTGATCGACGTCGCAGCCGCGACGCAAGGCGATGTAGTACGCGAGGAGTTGGGTCGGGATGACCGAGAGAATCGGCTGGAGGGGCTCGATCGTCGAAGGGATCTCGATCACGTCGTCGGCGAGCTTGTGGATAGCCTCGTCGCCCTCGTCGCAGATCACGATCAATTTGCCGTCGCGCGCTTTCACTTCCTGCAAGTTGGAGACGACCTTCTCATATACCGGCGTGTGCGTGGCGATAGCCACGACCGGAAGGTTCTCGTCGATGAGGGCGATCGGTCCGTGTTTCATCTCCCCCGCCGGATAGCCCTCGGCATGAATGTACGAGATCTCCTTGAGCTTGAGCGCCCCCTCGAGCGCGATCGGGTAGTGCACGCCACGGCCCAGGAAGAGGAAATCCTGTGATTTCGCGTACTTGTGCGCCAGGGCCTCGATGTGCTTCTCCTGCTTGGCCAGAAGATCTTCGATCTTGTGCGGGATCGCGCTCATCTCGTGCATGGCCTTGCGGCGATTGCCGACCGCCTCGCCGCGGAGCTGGCGGATGTAGAGCGCGAGAAGATAGAAGGCCGTGAGCTGCGTCGTGAACGCCTTCGTCGAGGCAACCCCGATCTCGGGCCCGGCGTTCGTGTAGATCGCGCCATCCGACATCCGCGTGGCCGCGGCACCGATGACGTTGCAGATTGTGATGAGTTTCGCGCCCCGCCGTTTCGCTTCCTGCATCCCGGCGATCGTGTCGGCGGTCTCGCCCGACTGCGTGACACCGACGACGAGCGTACTCGCGTCGATGATCGGATTGCGATAGCGGTACTCCGACCCATAATCGACCTCGATGGGAATGCGGGCGGCCTCCTCGAGCAGGAACTTGCCGACCAGGCCCGCGTGCCACGACGTGCCGCAGGCAACGATGTGAACCTTTCGGATCTTCGCCCAATCGTCCGGCGCGAGCTGCAGGTCGTTGAAGAAAATCTCGCCCGACTCCTCGAACATCCGGCCGGTGAACGTGTCACGAACGGCCCGCGACTGCTCGTGAATCTCCTTGAGCATGTAGTGCCGGTAGCCTTCCTTCTCGGCCATGACGGCATCCCAGAGGATGCGCTTCGGTTCGCTCTCGATCTTCCGATCGTCCTGATCGAAGACGGAGACGTGGGTCTGGTCGACGACGGCGTACTCGCCATCCTCGAGATAGATGACGTCGCGCGTGTAGGCGAGGAGAGGCGCGACGTCAGACGCGATGAAGTTTTCGTTTTCGCCCAGGCCGACCACCAGAGGAGGTCCCTGCTTCGCGGCCACGATCGTGCCGGGCTCGTTGCCGTCGATCATCACCAGCGCGTAGTGGCCTTCCAACTCTTTGAGTGTCTTCCTCACGGCCTCGACGAACTTCGTCCCATCCTTCATGTTTTCTTCGATGAGGTGGGCCACGACTTCCGTATCGGTCTCGGTCTTGAACTCGTGCCCCGCCTTCTGCAGCCGCTGTTTGATGGGCAGGAAGTTCTCGATGATGCCGTTGTGGATGACCACGACTTTCCCGCTGCAGTCGCGATGAGGATGGGCGTTGTTCTCGTTCGGTTTGCCGTGCGTGGCCCAACGCGTGTGGCCCATTCCGAACGTACCGTGGAGCGGACGGTTGTCCAGTTTTGCCTCGAGGTTCGACAGTTTCCCCTCGGCGCGCACGATCTGCACGCCGTTACTGTCGACGATGGCGATACCCGCGCTGTCGTAGCCGCGATATTCGAGCTTTTTCAGCCCGCCGATCAGGACCGGCACGACGTCGCGCGTCCCGACATATCCGATGATTCCGCACATGAGGCTTCCTGTCCGTTAGAATTCCGCAACGGTGAGAAAACTTGCGGTGCTTTTTCTGTTCGCTGTCGTGGCATGCGGCAAACGCGGCGATCCGCATCCGCCTGTGCCGGTCATCCCGAAAGCGACGACCGATCTTCTTGTAGCACAGCGCGGTCCCAAAGTTCTCCTGTCGTGGGGCTACCCGTCTCTGACCACGGCGGGCAAGAGCATGACAGGCATCAAGCACATCGTGGTCTGGCGCTCGATCGAAGAGACGCCGGTCGCGACGGCAGCTTCGCCGGCGCCGGTCTCGCCGGCACTTCGGGAGCCCGAATCTGCCGTTGCGCAGAACATGCAACCCTTTACGAAAGTGCCGCCTCTCAGCGCACCTCAGTTCCTGAAGCGCCGGGCCCGTATCGACAGCATCGAGGCGGCCAAGTTGCCGGCCGCGACCACGGGAGCACGTCTGACGTACGAGGACACGCCGCCAATCCATGGAAGCGACGGCCGCCCGATCCGTGTCACCTACGCCGTCGTCACCGAGGGCACATCGGCGAGCAGTGACCTCTCGAACCTCGTACCCATCGTGCCGATGGACGTGCCGGTTGCGCCAACCGCGCTCACCGCAACCGCGCGGCGCGAGGGTGTCGTGCTGACCTGGGCCGCTCCCGACACGTCGATCAGCGGCGCAAAGAAACCATCGATCGCCGGGTACAACATCTATCGATTCCCGCACGACCAGCCGGCCGACGAGTTCGCGACACCGGTCAATACCTCGCCGGTGACGGCCGCGACATACACGGACAACCCTTCCTACGGCCCGCACGACTACTTCGTCACCGCGCTCGCCGCAGCAGGATCTCCGCGTATTGAGAGCGACCCCTCACCCATTGCCGGCGCAATCTTCAAGGACCTTGTTCCTCCACCACCACCCACCGGCCTGACCGCGCTTGTCGAGACCGGCGCGGTCCGCCTGGTCTGGAACCCGGTCGAAGCCCCAGATCTGGCCGGCTACAAGGTCTATCGCACCGAGGGATCGGGGATCGAGAACCTGCATTCGGTCGGCACTATCCCGATGACGCCAATCGTCCTCCTCACCGCCACCAACTACCGTGACACCGGCGTCGAACGTGGCATCTCGTACTACTACGAGGTGGTGTCGGTCGACAAGACAGGCAACGAGAGCGCGAGGGTGAAGACGGATTGGGTCCTGGTACCGAAGACGCCGTAGACCTCTAGATCCTCACGCAAACATTCTTCGCCTCGGTAAAGAACTCCAGCGACTCGACGCCCCCCTCGCGTCCTACCCCGCTCTCCTTCATCCCACCGAAGGGGACGCGGAGGTCGCGGAGGAGCCAGCAGTTGATCCAAACCGTGCCGGCATCGAGCGATGCGGCGACACGATGGGCCCGCGAAAGGTCGCGCGTCCAGACGGTGGCGGAGAGGCCGTAGCGTGTGGAGTTGGCAAAGCGGACGGCTTCCTCCTCGCTGTCGAAGGGGGTGACGGTCACCACGGGACCGAAGATCTCTTCCTGCAGAACGCGGCAATCGCACCCAAGGCCGGTCACGATCGTCGGCTCGACGAAATAGCCGGAACGATCCAGGCGATGACCACCGGCCACGACGGTGCCGCCCTCTTTCGTTGCCAGATCGATGTACCCCATGACCTTTTGCAGGTGGACCTCGCTGATCAGAGCGCCGATGTCGGTGGCGTCGTCGAGCGGATCGCCGATGCGCAGTTTCTTCACGCCTGCGGTAAAACGCCCGACGAATTCATCGTGGATGGAACGCTCGACCAAGATGCGCGATCCGCAGAGACAGATCTCTCCCTGGTTCCAGAAGCTGGAACGGATCGACGTGGCCACAGCGTCGTCGAGATCGGCATCGGCGAAGATGATGTTCGGGTTTTTGCCCCCGAGCTCGAGAGAGAGCTTCTTGAATCGCGGCGCGGCGTTTGCCGCCACGGCGGCACCGGTGACCGTACCGCCGGTGAAAGAGATCGCGGCGACGTCCTCGTGACAGGTCAGCGCACGTCCGGCCTTGTTGCCGTAGCCGTGGACGATGTTGATCACGCCCGGCGGGATCCTTGCTTCGATCGACAACTCGGCCAGGCGATTGGCTGTCAGCGGCGTCAGCTCGCTCGGCTTGGCGACGCACGTGTTTCCCGTGGCGACGGCCGGGGCGATCTTCCATGAGAGCAGATAAAGTGGCAGATTCCATGGCGAAATCAGACCGACGACGCCGAGCGGTTGCCGCAATGTGTAATTCAGAGCGGTCGCATCCGTGATGTGGGCCTCGCTGGACTGGTGGAGGATGGCCGTGGCGAAGAAACGGAAGTTGGCCACGGCCCTAGGGATGTCCAACCGCCTCGCCAGCGAGATCGTCTTGCCGTTGTCGATCGACTCGCATCGGGCAAGCTCGTCGAGGTTCAGTTCGATGAGATCGGCGAGCCTCAGAAGCAGGTTGCTTCGTTCCGCGGCAGGCGTGCGCGACCATGCCGGAAACACCGCTTTCGCCGCGCCCACGGCATCCTCGATATCGCGTTCGTCACTATCCGGAATCTGCGCGATGACCTCGGCGGTGGCAGGGTTGATGTCGTCGAAGTACGCACCGGAGTGCGGCGGAACGAAGACGCCTCCGATGAAGTTAGCGAGCGGCAAGGAACTCCTCCGGCTCGAACTCCCATTTGTCGATGTCCGGATCCCATGAGTCCCACGGGACGATGGCGGCCATCCGGTCTCTGAGACCCGGCGGGATGACCTCGGGGACGATGAACGCTTTCTGGCGGCGCAGTTTGTAGGGATTGCGGAACTCGAACCCCAAAACGCCGAGGATGTAACGGGCGATGTACCACGTCGCTTGCGGGTTCCAGCCGTGCGCGATCTTCACGACCACGCCGAGGCCCTCGGGATACTCGGGATGTTCGATGGCCAGCCCGAGGAGTCCGTCAGCGCCTTCCTTGGCCAGCACGCGACCGTGACAGGCCTTGAGGACGGTCGAGTCGAGACGATTGAAGCCGCCGATGAGGTCGGGATGTTCGATCATGGCCTGCCAGATCCAGTCGTCGTTTTTCTCGGTGACGAGGTTGGCGAAGAGCCTGGCCAGGTCGGTGACGGTCATCGAAACCGTCGGCAATCCGCAGCCGTCCTTGGCGATCGTCCCCTGCTTCCACTCGCCGCCGAGGACGTGGCGAATGTAGGCCAGATACTCCTGGAAGAAGGGGTGATGGGGCCAGACGTAGCCGACGCGGGACCACCCTTTCAGCTTGCAGCCGCGAAGGATGGCCGCGTGCTCTCCCGAGCAGCAGTGATACCAGCGGCGCGGACGACGCACCTGCCGGCCGAACTGCACGAGGGGGACGTCGAGCGGAGCCTGCATGAGGCCCCATTCGCCCTGCATGAGGATCGACCGGGCCACGCGCACATGCTCGGTGTCACCGTTGTGAGAGGCAACGGAAATGGCCTTCTGCTCGCCATTGAGCGCCCGCGCAAACTCGCGGACGAAGACCTTCATCATGATCGGCTTGACCATCGACCGCCCGTAGACCTCGACGTTGCCGCCGAACGAATGGACGACGCTCCTCCCCGAAACCCACGACACAGCGCCGTGGATCGTGTTCTCCGCGACGCCATTCCGCCGATATTCGACCAGCGGCTGCCAGTTCGGCATCGCCCGCGCGAAGTTGACGGGGTGGTTTTCGTTGAAGGGCACGCGGGGATTATAGGGAGTGGAGGGTGGGGATATCTGTCATTCCGAATGATAGGTTCTCCGACTCCCCACCCGCCACTCCCCACCCCCATTCCTATACGATCCCCGAAGCCATGGAGCTCGACGTCTTCTTCTCCATCTCGCAGACCGAGGTCAACGGCTACATGCCGAGCGAGCGGGTCATGTTCGAGAACTTCTTCGAGCAGGTGATCCTCGCGGACCGGCTCGGGTTCGGGACGGCATGGGTGGCGGAGAGTCATCTGTCGACGGAGGTTCAGAAGACGAATCGGGGAGCGGTCATCCCGCATTTCGTCGGAGAGATCGGGCTCAATACCGACATCCTGCAGCTCGGGCATCGGATCTTCGCAAGGACGAAGCAGATCGGCGTCGGATCGGCGATCATGAACATCCTCTGCAACGGCGGCCCAATCGCGGCAGCGGAGAGGATCAAGACGTTTCTCGCTCTCCACGGGCTCGATCCGAAGGAGCGGCGCCTGCTCACGATCGGCTTCGCGGCGGGCCGCTTTCCGTTCATCAACATCCCGTACGGGATCGTGCCGCGCACGCCGGTGGAGGAAGCTGCCTGGCCGGTGGTGAAAAACAAAATCTTCGAAGAGGCGACGGAGATCTTTCTCCGTTTGCTGCGCGGGGAGACTCTGAGCTCGTCGATGATCGCGAATCGCTCGCTTCAACCGAAAGACTTTCGCTCCGATGGCGACTGGCAGCGTGTCGTGGACGCTTGCGGACAGAGCGCCGACGAGATTCCGTTGGCGCCGCGCTGGGTGTTTCCGAATCTGAAGATCGTGCCGCGGGAATCGCGGATGGAGCTGCTGCGGCTGTCGATCGGCTCGCACGATGCGGCAACGCAGGTCTTCGCCAACACGATCCTGCCGGTCGGCGTTTTCAATCTATCGATCACGCCGGGCGACGAAATCCAGAAGACGAACGAGCGGATGGCTACCGCATATCATCCGGACGGCGGCGGCTGGCAGCGGCGGCTGATGCCTCGCACGGTCCTGGTCTTCATCCACGACGATCCGCCGCGTGCGGCCGAGGAGGCACGGGCGGCATTGATCAATTACTGGCGCGCGCTCGAGGGGACGCTCGATGAGGTGAAGGTGCAGCGTGCCACGGAAAACGCCCTCATCGGCAATGCCGAGATGATCGCGAAGCAGATCACCGAGCGTTTCCACCCTGACGACCGGCTGATGCTCTGGTTCGACTTCAATAACCACGATTCGAAGCGGGTGATGAAGAATATGGAAGACTTCATGACGAAAGTGGCGCCGGGGATGTCGCGATGAGAAGAGCCCTCGCCCTATTGCTGCTCCTTGCGACCGCATGCGCGACGACGCATCCGCCCGTCGTCCGCGATGTCGCCGAGTACGACCGGCTCGTGGCTGCCGACCCCGACAAACGGCTGGTCGAGATCACCGACCTCCCGCGTGACGTGCGCTACGCCACCACGAACAACTTCATGCACGAGCAGTTGTATCCGGTGCCGCGAGTCTTCCTGCGCCGCCCGGCCGCGATCGCACTGCACGATGTCGAGCGCGATCTGGCGCGCCAGGGGCTGGGGTTGAAGATCTTCGACGGCTATCGGCCCTATCGCGTGACTGTACAGATGTGGAAACCGATCCGCAATCCCGACTTCGTCGCCGACCCGGCCAAAGGCTCGCGTCACAACCGCGGCGCGGCCGTCGATCTGACGCTCATCGATCTGCACACCGGCCGCGAGCTGCCGATGCCCACCGGCTACGACGACTTCACCCCTCGGGCGCGCCAGGACTTCAACGACCTGCCGGCCGAGGTTCTCGCGAATCGCGCCAAGCTGCGGGAGGCCATGATCAGCCACGGCTTCGACCCATTGCCATCCGAATGGTGGCACTTCGACTTTCGCGGCTGGGATAAGTTCGAGCTGCTCGATTTGCCGCTGGAAGGGCTGTGATGCGGGTTGCTGTGATGCGGGTTGCTGGGTTGCTGGGTCTCGAAGTCTCGCGGTTTCGAAGTCTCGCGGTCTCTGCTCGTGGCCGCCGCGCTACTGCGAGACCGCGCTGCCGAGAGACCCAGCAACCTTGCAACTCAGCAACCACCTCTAGAACCTCGTCACCATCGAAATCGACCCGACCTTGAACAGTTCCGACCTGTCGTAGGCGGCGTCGATCTGGAAGCGGGGCCATGCCAGGCCCGCGCCGACGGAGACGTGGTTCTGAGACTTCGTCTTCGGGAAGAGCAACGCCGCGGCCACCTCGTCCGCGTTCTGGAGCGGGCCCGTGTAGGTGATGGAGTGCTGCGGGTCGCGCCAGTAGCCGGCGCGCATGGCGAACGGAATCCTCGTCGAGAAGAAGTACTCGCCGCCGAGGTGGAGCTCCGTGGCATCGGCCGCCTTGTATGCATGATCGATGGCACGCACGGTGGCATTGATGGAGACGAAGTCGTCGACGAGATTCGAGTACTTCACACGCACGACGTCGGCGTTGACCGTCAGCACGGGGATGGGACGGTAGGAGACGCCGGCGCCGAAGACATCGGGGATATGGAACGTCGTGTCGGCGGCTTTGACGAACGCGAAGTTGGTGGTGTCGTTCGCGGCAAAGGTCGGCGTGGCGTACTTCGCTCCCTGCTTGTAGACGCCGCCGAGCGAGAACTTGTCGGTCGGCGCCCACTTGAAGCCGCCGGAGAAGGTGAGGTCGGTCTGATCTTTGGCGACGGAATTGTTGCTGGTGATGTCGCTCGAAGCCTGCACGGAGATGCTCGAGAAGTCGCCCGTCGGCGTCACGCGGAATGTGAAGGCCGTCTCGTTGAAACGTTGGAAGCGCGCCGCGGCGCCGAAGGATAAGGTGCCGATCTTGAACGCCGCGGCCACGCCGAGCGTCCTTTCCTGAATCTTGACGGAGCTGAGAAAGGGCAGGACCGTGTACTCGAGGCAGGCGAACGGGTTATTCACGCGCAGAGCGTCGCATGCGGCGGACGTGATCGGGCCGCCGGTCGGATTGCCGTTGGAGTCGACCGGGAGGAAGAAGTTGGGGACGTCTGTCTTGATCTCGCCGGTGAAGGTGTTGCGCACAGGCACCACCTGGCCCGTCCCTTCATTGCGGAGGGGCTCGTGGTAGTAGGCGCCGAAGGTGAAGTACTTCGTCGGATAGACGATGCTGGCGAAGGTCGGGTCGACGCGTTGGCTGTAGTGGCTGAACGCAGTGCGCTGGAGGTCGGGATACGTGCCACTCGTCGTGAAGACCTGTTCTTCCTGATAGTTGCGCCCTTCGATCGTGATCTCGGGCTTCCTCAGGATTGTGAGCCCGGCCGGATTGGCCTCAGCGGCGGACGCATCATCGGCCAGGCCGAGGAACGCACCGCCCATGCCGAGCGAGCGGGCACCGGGATTGCCGAAGTTGAACTGCAGGCCGGAGAGCGACTCGATGTCGGTGTTCTGAGCGGCCAGGGGAAGCGCGATGAGCGTGCAAACCGCGGCTGCGAAAACGAATCTGCGCATTGAAATCCTCCGAAACGGCGACAGCTCAAAGGATAGCAGACGAGGTCGCGAGGTTGCGCCGTCGCGCGGCAACCTTCTTTTCAGGCACAGGCACTCTTGTCCGTGCCGCCTTACCGCGAGACCGCGAAACCTGCGAGACCGCGGAACCGCAAAAAGTGGGGCGCGGCGGAGGGTGAGTCGCCGCGCCCCGAATGCGTAGGAGGATGGCCGCTCTTAACGTCGAGCGACGAGGACGATCATCAACGCGCGATGACTTTGCGGATCTTTTGACGCGCCGAGAATGTATGTCTGGCCGATGGCGAGGTTCAGCGTCGTCGTGAGCAGCGACGTGAGCTGGTCCTTCTGTGGTCCCGTGAGTTTGGCGATGTGCAGGCCGTTGACCGCGATCGAATCGCTGGCCGGATCGTATTCACCGAAACGGAAGTCGGCGCGATAACCGCTCTGCATGTCGATGAGACCGGGGTCGCCTTCCTTCCCCTGGACCGTCGCTTCACCGACGCTCTCGAAAGCGTTGTACGGCAGGATGGCCAGTTTCCGGGCCACATCCTTGAGGTCGTCGGCAATCTTCGGCGTCCCTTCGACGCGCGAGGCGCCGACGATGCGGACGTAGAGCCGGAAGCTCTGCGGCTCCTTGTCGAAGTCGCCGATCATCTTCGCGATCGCTTTCATATTGTCGGTGCGGTCGGTGACGACGAGCGAGTTCGTCGAGGGCTGGATCGACATCGAGCCATCGGTGCTCAGAAGCGGCTTGATGGCCGCCGCGGCCTTGTCGGCCTGCTTGAACTTGAAGGTAAACGAGCGCACCGCCAGCGGCGTCCTGGCGTCGGCCGCTGCTTCCGGGGGCTCGGCGATGGCGGCGCCGCAGAGGACGGCCATCATCGAAATCATCAGGAGAATGCGCTTCAGATTCATAGGTCCGCCGGCAATGTGTCGTCGAAGATCATCACGATTTTAGCGTCGCTGCCCTCGTTCGGCACCTCGACGATCGTCGCGTTGTGAGATGAATACGTTTCCACGAACGATTTCGTCGCAAGAGCCGCCGAACGGGCCACGGCAGACTTGACGGCGGCGGCTGCCGTTTGCGTGGGATGAGCGGCCGGCGGCCTCTGCTCGATGCGATAAACGAGCGTTGCGCCGGTAACACCGGCAGCGACGGTCGCGGCGATCGCCAGCCGCTGCCATACCCCGGCCGCACGGCGCGGCGCGAGTGAGGTCTCCGCACCACGAACCCGCACCTGCGACATCACGTCGCCGACGAAGGCGTCCAAGCCGCCGGGCGGAACGAGCTCCTCGCCGCCGATGGAGCGGAAGAAGAGGTCAGGATCGATGCCCATGGCGTAGTCGAGGCATGCATCGCAATGCCGAAGATGATCGAGCAGGGCGGCGTCGGCCGTGCCGGGTTGGAGGTTGGCGCGGAATTGCCGGCACGTGATCATCGCGATTCCTCCCAAAGCCGCGCGTATTCGGGGAAGCGTTTCTTCAACTGCTGCTGCATCAGCTTGCGGGCGTTGAAGAGGTGATTGCGCACCGTCGACTCGCGGCAGCCGAGGATCCTGGCGATCTCCGAAGAACGGAGGTCTTCCATCTCGCTCATGACGAAGATCGTCTTCTGCTTCGGTGACAGGACGCCCGAGACGACGTTGAAGACAGACTCGACCTCTTTTCGCTGCACGGTCACCGTCTGTTCCGGGTCGACCGAGGTCTTGACGAGCCGCAGGTTGGAGTTGACGGCGTTGTCGCGCGACTGTTTGTTGCGCATGAAATCGATGGCCACGTTCGTCACCATCCGGTAGAGCCAGGTGTCGAAGGCGTACGCCGAGTCGTATTTCTCGAGGTTCTCCCACAATTTGAGGAAGACGAGCTGGGAGATGTCCTTGGCGTCCTCCCCATTGCCGATGACGCGGTAGCAAAGGCCGTAGACCTTGGAGGTCTTCCGGCGGACGAGCGTCTCAAACGCCCCATCGTCGCCCTGCCGGATCTGTTCGACCAGTTGGCGGTCGTCGGGTTCCACGGACTCTTTCGTCGGGATCATTCGGAGGACTTCCGCAGCCATCGTGACACATGTACGGCGGCGGGGTTGGGAACGTCTATGGAGGGTGTCGGATTTCGTTGGACGCGGTCTCGCGGCTGCGCGGTCTCGGGGTGCTGGGTTGCTGAGTTGCTGAGTTGCTGGATTGCTGGGGTTGCTGGGTTGCTGGGGTTGCTGGGTTGCTGGGGTTGCTGGGTTGCTGGGCAGCTTCCGTAGACTCAGCAACTCAGTAACCCAGCGACTCAGCAACCGAATCCGCGAGACCGCGCAATCACGCTGCCGCGCGACCCCGCAACCGCGTGCTAGAATTCAAACACCTACCTCATGCGCGTTCTGGTCGTTGGGCAAGGGGCACGCGAGCATGCGATCGCGTGGAAACTCCGCCAGTCTCCTCTCGTCAGGGAGGTCTATGCGGCCCCGGGGAACGCCGGGATCGCCGCCGTCGGCGACTGCGTGAACATCGGCGTTGCCGACATCATCGAGTTGGCAGATTTTGCCGAGACGCTGAAGATGGACCTGACCATCGTCGGCCCGGAACTGCCGCTAACCCTCGGCATCGTTGACGAGTTTCAGAAACGCGGTCTGCCCATCTTCGGCCCGACACGTCTGGCCGCGGAGCTGGAAGGGTCGAAGGCGTTCTCCAAAGAGTTCATGCGCAAGTACGGTATCCCTACCGCCGAGGCCCGTGTCTGCTCGTCGTCCGACGAGGCCAAAGCGGCGCTGAAGGAGTTCGGCTACCCCGCGGTCATGAAGGTCGACGGGCTGGCCGCCGGCAAGGGTGTCGTCATCATCGGATCGAAGGCGGAAGCGGAGGAGTATCTCCGGCTCGTGTTCGAGGAGAAGAAGTTCGGGAACGCCGCGAATCGCATCCTGGTCGAGGAGTTCCTGACCGGCGAGGAAGTGTCGTTCATGGTCCTGACCGACGGGACGAAGTTCGTCTCGCTGGCCCCTGCCAAGGACTACAAGAAGGCCTTCGACGGCGAGACAGGTCCCAACACCGGCGGCATGGGGGCGCACTCACCGGCCGTGGTCCTGACCGGTGAAGCGGCGGCGGAGATTGTGAAGACAATCATCATGCCGACGATCCAGGGGATGACCGATGAGGGACGCCCGTACACCGGCTGCCTCTATGCGGGCGTGATGCTCACGCCCAAGGGTCCCAAAGTGCTGGAGTACAACTGCCGCTTCGGCGATCCGGAAACGCAGGTGCAGATGCTCCGCCTCGAAGACGACCTGGCCGATCTCTGTCTCAAGGTGGCCCGCGGCAACCTCGGCGACACGAAGCTGAACTGGGTCAAGGAAGCCGCGGCCTGCGTCGTCGTCGCTGTCGATGGCTATCCCGAGGACTTCCAGAAGGGGCAGGAAGTCATCATCGATCCGATCGACGACCCGGCGGTGACGGTCTTCCACGCCGGGACCATCTCCCGCGGCGGCAAGATGATCAACGTCGCCGGCCGTGTGGCCAGCGTCTGCGCGCGCGCGGCAACCCTCTCCGAAGCGCTGGCCAAGGCGTACCAGGCCGCGCCGAAAGTGCGGTTCGAGGGAGCAAGGTATCGAATGGATATCGGGTACCGGGCTTTGGAACAAAGGAAGGGATAGAGCTGCGCAGCGAAACGGCGGCCTCCATGCCGGCGACGGCGCCCGAATTGAGGCATCGCGCTAGAATGCACGGTGCGATGACGGCGCATATTCAGCTCGATCCGGCGTTCGTTTCGGAGTTCTGCAAGCGAAACCACATTCGCAAGCTGGCTCTTTTCGGCTCCGTGCTGACAGACCGTTTTCGGCCGGAGAGCGATGTCGATGTGCTGGTGGAGTTCGAAGAAGGGGCGCGGGTGGGATACATCGCCATGGCGGGCATGGAGATCGAGCTCGGTGAGCGGCTTGGGCGAAAGGTTGACCTCAGAACACCGGCAGAGCTGAGCCGCTATTTCCGCGACCAAGTCGTTCATTCGGCCGAGGTGCAGTATTCCGCCGCCTGACATCGAGCGCCTCCGTCACATCGTCGAATCCGCAGGGCGTGTCGAGCGATTCATTGCCGGCCGCACCCGCGCTGATCTGGACGGAGATGACCAGCTCGCACTCGCAATCGTGAAATCGATTGAAATTGTCGGCGAGGCAGCGGCACGCATCGGAATGGCAGTGCGCGCCGAGCTGCCTGAGATTCCCTGGCCCGAAGTCGTCGGAATGCGCAACCACCTCATTCATTCTTACTTCGACATCGACAATGATCGCGTGTGGGACACCGCGACTGAAGATTTGCCCAAACTGAAAGCGATCATCGAGCGCTACTTGAACCAAGGAGTCCAGCCATGACCACCCTCATCAAGAACGGTCGCATCGTCACCGCCGTCGACGACTACCGCGCGGACATCCTCATCGAGGACGGGACGATCGCCATGATCGGGAAGTCGATCGACGCTCAGGCCGACAAGGTCATCGATGCCAGGGGGCGGCTCGTCATCCCCGGCGGGATCGATCCGCACACGCACATGGAACTGCCGTTCGGTGGAACCTCGGCATCCGACACGTTCGAGACCGGCACGATCGCGGCGGCGCACGGGGGGACGACGACGATCATCGACTTCGCCGTGCAGTACAAGGGACAGTCGCTGCGGCAGGCGGTCGACGTATGGCACGCCAAGGCCGAGGGAAAGACGTCGATCGACTACGGGTTCCATCTCATTTGTACCGATCTGCCGGACGAGCGGTTGCCGGAGATGAAGGGGATGATCGACGAAGGGGTGTCGAGCTTCAAGCTCTTCATGGCCTATCCGGGAGTGTTCCTCGTCGACGACGCTACGATCTTCAAGGCCATGGGGACGGCGGGTGAGAACGGCGGGTTGATCTGCATGCACGCCGAGAACGGCGTCGTCATCGATGCCATCGTCAAGAAGGCGCTGGCCGAGGGGAAGACGGCGCCGAAATACCACGCCCTGACGAGACCTACCAAAGCGGAGGCGGAGGGCGTTCATCGCGCCATCGCTCTCGCCGAGATGGCGGACGCGCCGGTCTACATCGTCCATCTCAGTTGCGACGACTCGCTGCAGGAAGTGACGCGGGCGCGCGATATGGGCATCAACGCCTTCGCCGAGACCTGCCCGCAGTACCTCTTCCTCGACTACAGCGTCTACGAACAGCCCGGATTCGAAGGCGCCAAGTACGTGATGACGCCGCCCATTCGCGATAAGTGGAACCAGGACAAGCTGTGGCGCGGGCTGAAGTTCAACGACCTGCAGGTCGTCTCGACCGACCACTGCCCGTTCTGCATGAAAGAGCAGAAGGAGCTCGGCAAGAACGACTTCTCCAAGATCCCCAACGGCGGGCCGGGCGTGGAGAACCGGATGTCGCTCGTCTACGACGGCGGCGTGGCCGAGGGGCGCATCTCGCTCAACCGTTTCGTCGAGATCACGTCGACCGCGGCCGCGAAGATCTTCGGCCTCTTCCCACGCAAAGGAACGATCGCCGTCGGCAGCGACGCCGACATCGTCATCTTCGATCCGGACGAAGAGATGACCATCAGCGCCAGGACCCACCACATGAACGTCGACTACTCCTGCTACGAGGGGCGCCGGGTTCGCGGGGTAACCAAGACGGTGCTTTCGCGTGGCGAGCTGGTGATCGAAGAGGGAAAGTACGTCGGACGGGCTGGGAAGGGGCAGTTCCTCAAACGGGGACAGGCGTTTTCTCCGAGGTAGCGCCGGAGGACGGGACACGCAAGCCTCGAGACCCGAGGGTGTCCAGAACCTGGACGCTTAACTCTGTGAGAGTGATGGCAACGTCCTCACTTCGGATGACAACCTCGCCATTTTTCTTGGCGACATCATCATTTTTTTGGCAACATCATCAACCTTGATGGCAACATCGCCGTCTTTGGGGGCGACATCGCCATCTTTTTTGGCAAATCACCATCTTTGGGGGCGATATCGCCATTTTCGAAGGCAACATCGCCATGTTCGATGGCAACATCGCCATCTTTCTTGGCGACATCGCCATTCTCGATGGTGTTGTCATCAATCACGAAGGCGCTGTAACATCCATGATTTGCGATATTTGACGATCCATTGACGAGTTCCAGTGATCGCTCGCCCAAGTCGGTCAAGTCATCCATCGGGCTTCGGTGTCCTGCCGGATCGGTGTGGCACAATGCGCCTCACCCGTCATTTTGGGAATCCGGAGACAATCAATGACTGACGCAGTCATCCAACACGAAGACGGACGTGTCGAGCTTCGCTCCGAGGAGGGGATTCGCACCAGCCCTCTCTACAACCACGACCTCGCGCCGGTGCCGGTGGCACGGCGGAACTGGACCACCTACAACTACGCCGCGCTCTGGATCGCCATGGCGCACTGCATCCCCACTTACATGATGTCGTCGGGACTCATCGGCGCGGGGATGAACTGGTGGCAGGCGCTGCTGACGATCCTCGTGGGCAACACCATCGTCCTCATCCCCATCCTCCTCAACTCACACGCCGGAACCAAGTACGGCATTCCGTTTCCGGTCTTCGCCAGGGCCAGTTACGGGACGATCGGCTCGAACCTTCCGGCGCTCATGCGCGCCATCGTCGCCTGCGGCTGGTTCGGGATTCAGGCCTGGATCGGCGGGGAAGCGCTCCACACTTTCTTCACCTCGATCCTTCCCTCCTGGCCCACCCTCCTCGGCAGGTTCGTTGGGCATCCGACCACCGAATGGATCTCGTTTCTCCTCTTCTGGCTGCTCAACATTCTGATCATTTACCGCGGCATGGACCTGCTTCGCCGCTTTGAGAACTGGGCGGCTCCGTTTGTCCTCGTCATGACGGCCTTCCTTCTGGGATGGGCGGTCTGGCGAGCGCACGGCCTCGGCTACCTTCTGCACGAGAAGGGGAAGTTCGAGACCTGGGCACAGTTCCGTCCGATCTTCATCCCCTCGTTGACGGCGATGATCGGCTTCTGGGCCACGCTGTCGCTGAACATGCCCGACTTCACCCGTTTCGGCCGCAGCCAGCGCGAGCAGGCCATCGGTCAGACGGTGGCACTGCCGACGACGATGACCATCTTCGCGGCAATGGGGGTGCTCATCACCTCCGCTGCAGTCGTCATCTATCCGACGATGAGCATCAACGAGCTGTGGGATCCACTCAAGCTCGTGGCGCAGTTCAAGCAGCCTCTGGTCGTGGCCATCTCGATGTTCACCGTCGTCATCGCCACGCTTTCCGTGAACATCGCCGCCAACGTGGTCTCGCCGGCGAACGACTTCGCGAACGCATTCCCGAAATGGATCTCCTTCCGCACCGGCGGCCTGATCACCGGCCTGCTGGCGATCGCCATGCAGCCCTGGCGTCTGCTGGCGGATCCCTCGGGTTACATCTTCACGTGGCTCCTCGGCTACTCGGGCGGGCTCGGCTCGATCGGCGGCGTGATGATCGTCGACTACTGGATCGTGCGGAAAAAGCTGCTGGTGCTCGGTGATCTCTATCGAATCGACGGAGCGTACCGATACGCGGGCGGCTGGAACTGGCGCGCTGTCCTCGCCACACTCCTCGGCTGCACCGCGGCCTGGATCGGTCTGGTCGTTCCCGCGCTGCGCCCGCTGTACGACTATGCCTGGTTCGTCGGCTTCGGCGTCGCCGCGATCACCCACCTTCTGTTGATGAAAACCTTCCGCCCGAGCGGCATCGTCGAGGTTCCCTCCGCCGCATGACCTACATCACCATCCTCATCCTTGTTGCAGTCGTCATCATCATCGCCGGCGGGTCATGGCGGCGGAAGAACGCGGAACGCGAGAAGGCAGACGAGGCCAACGTAGGTCGGACGAACGGAGGTCGGACTCTCCAGTCCGACCTCCAATCCGACCGCGCGTCCGAGGTCGTACCACCGCCCGGTCGGACTGAGAGTCCGACCTACGCAGAACCTCCTCCCGAAGATCCCGAGCCGTTGCCGGACGCCGATCCGGAACCGTTGCCGATCATTGAACCGGAGCCGGTGCCGCAGCCAGCACCCCCACCTCCGCCCCCGGAGCCGCCACAACCGACGATCATCGTCGCCGACGAAGCTCCGCGCGAAAACGTTGATTACGCGCACGTTGTGGCGGAGCCTCGGGCGACCAACGCTACCGGCCGTGCCGGTATAATCCGCGAGCCCCAATCGGAGAGAAAACACATGTCCCGAATCGTTAAAGGTGGTTTGATTCAGACGTCCCTGGCCTGTGACACGAGCGAATCGCTCGAGAAGATCCGCGAGGCCCAGACTGAGCGCACGCTCAAGTATGTCGACCAGGCCGGCGCCGAGGGCGTTCAGGTCCTCTGCATGCAGGAGATCTTCACCGGCCCTTACTTCTGCGCCGAGCAGAGCACGCGTTGGTACGACTCCGTGGAGAGGATCCCGGACGGTCCGACCACGAAGCTGATGCAGGAGTACGCCAAGAAATACAGCATGGTCATCATCGTGCCGCTGTATGAGGAAGAGTCGACCGGCGTCTACTACAACACCGCCGCCGTGATCGACGCCGACGGCACGTACCTCGGCAAGTACCGTAAGAACCACATTCCGCACGTCGCGCCCGGTTTCTGGGAGAAGTTCTACTTCCGTCCCGGCAACCTCGGGTACCCGGTGTTCGATACGGCCTACGCCAAGGTCGGCGTCTACATCTGCTACGACCGCCACTTCCCCGAGGGCGCCCGGGAGTTGGGCCTGGCCGGAGCGGAAATCGTGATGAACCCTTCCGCGACGGTAGCCGGTCTCTCGGAGTACCTCTGGAAGCTCGAGCAGCCGGCGCACGCGGTGGCCAACGGCTACTTCGTCGGCGCCATCAATCGCGTTGGTTACGAGGCGCCATGGAACATCGGCGAGTTCTACGGCCAGAGCTACTTCTGCGATCCGCGTGGCCAGATGCTGGCCGTGGGCCCTCGCGATGCGGACGCGCTCGTGACCGCGGATCTGGATATGGACAAGATCCGCGAAGTCCGCAATACGTGGCAGTTCTATCGGGACAGGCGGCCGGAGACGTATAACGGGATCGTGCGGCTGTAGACGTGCGCGACCACATCCTCATCCACATCAACGGCCGTGAACATCGCATCGCCGGCGATGTCGCCTTCGAGACCCTCGCGAACTATCTTCGACAGGATGTCGCTGCCACTGGGACGAAGATCGTCTGCGAGGAAGGGGATTGCGGCGCCTGCACGGTATTGACCCGGCGCACGGCCGATGCCGACTATCGTCCGGTCAACGCCTGCATCCTTTCGCTCGCGCAGCTCGATGGATCATCGATCGTCACGGTGGAAGGATTGAGCGAAACGAAAACCGTTTCACGCGGAGGCGCGGAGACGCGGAGAAAAGAGGACTCCCTCCGCGTCTCCGCGTCTCCGCGTAAAAACGTTCTCCATCCTGTTCAGGAGGCCATGGTTCGTTGCCACGGCGCGCAGTGCGGCTACTGCACGCCCGGCTTCGTCATGGCCATGGCCGGAATGTTCGAGCGCTGTGACCGGGTCGATGAAAAACAGGTACGTGACGGGCTGACCGGAAACCTCTGCCGCTGCACCGGCTACGAGCCGATCATCAAGGCCGCGCTGGCGATCGACGGCGCGCCGATCAGCAAGATGCGCGACCGCTATCCCGATCTTCCGGATGCAAGCGATTCCGTGGAGGTCGGCTCCTTCTGCGCGCTGGCCACGCTCGACGAGGCAATCGCCTTCAAACGCGGCCATCCCGGATGCACGATCGTGCAGGGGGGGACCGACGTCGGCGTCTGGGTCAACAAGCGGAACCTCGCCGCGCCGGCGATGCTGTCACTGTCGAAGATCGCATCGCTCAACGAGTTGCGCGAAGAAGACGGCGCGATCGTCGCCGGCGCGAATGCGACGCTCGCCGACTTCGAGACGTTCATCGCCGATCGCATCCCCGAGCTGGCGGGCATCCTGGCCGTGTTCGGCTCACCTCAGATCAAGAACGCCGGAACGCTGGTCGGCAACATCGCCAACGGCTCTCCAATCGCCGACACGTTGCCTTATCTCTTCGTCGCCGGCGCCACCCTCGCGCTGAACGGCGGCACTCGCACCGTTCCGATCGACCGCTTCTACCTCGGATACCGGAAGTTCGATCTCCATCCCGACGAGATCATCACCAGCGTTCGCATCCCCATCGTCCGCGACACGCTCAAGCTCTACAAGGTCTCGCGACGCAAGGATCTCGACATCTCCGCCTTCACCGCCGCCATTCGATTGGCAATCAGCGGCGATCGGATCGACCACGCCATCATCGCCTACGGCGGCGTCGCCCCTACCGTCATCCGCCTCCCGCACACGGAAGCCTTCCTGGCCGGCAAGACGGCCACCCTTGATACCTTCGAGCACGCCGGCCGCATCGCCCGCGACGAGATCAAGCCGATCAGCGACGTGCGGGGCTCCGCCGACTACAGGCTGCAACTCGCAGAGAACATCATGGCGAAGTTCTGGTACGAGGTGTTCGAAGAGGCGGCGGAACGTCGCTTCGCGCGGGTGTAGCGGTCACGACGTAGCCACGCTGACATCGTTGACGCGGTTTCGTGTCGTGGAACCGCCATGGCTCGCCTTCGTCAAGCCCATTCAGCCGGCACCAAAGCTCACTCCATCTTTGTGGGGCAGGAGATCGGAAGCGAAGGATTTGAGCAACTCTTTTTAGACAGAGCCTTTATCTCTTTTCCGCATGTCGTTACGACATTGCTCTTGGCATCGAGTATCGCAGCCGGCCAAAGATCCTCGTCGGTCATCGTGTAATCAGCGTTCGCCCACGCAGTGCAGAAAGCGAGATCGTCGGTTTTCCCTTGTGCACGCATCTTGCCATAGAGAGCGCGGCCGCTCGCCGGGTGGCGCTCAAGCTCTTCATCGAATACTTGCTCCGCAAGATGGAGCTCTCCTAGCTGCAGGTAGGCGCCGCCGAGAGCCTCGCGGGTGGGGGCGAACCACTGTGGAGGCTCGTCGTATCCCAGCGCGTCCTCGTGCGTGACCGCGAGCTTCAGATGCGAAATGGCCTCGTCCAGGGCTGCCTCGCACTGACCACCCTTCTCACACAAACCGCCCGCTTTGCACTCACCGAACTTCGCGCACTGACCTTTCGCCCAACTGATGCGCGCCCTCAGCATCGACTGAGCGATGGCCAGCACCGCCGCGGCGCTGTTGTTACCCCATCCGATCGGCGTGGGAGGAACGATCTTGGTCATCTCCTTCGCCATCGCGTCATACTCCCCGCGCGACCTGGCGATATCGGGTGCTTGGACTTTGCATGTGCTGGAGTCGTCGTTGGCGCCGGCGATGTACGCCATCCCGCGCGCCCAATGCCGCACGGAACTAAGGATGTGGCAACCGTTCAGCGGGTACTTATCCGGCACAAACGGGCACATGTAGCACTCCTCGGGTGGCTCCGGCTCCTTGAGGACTGCGCACCAGTTGCGGTTCATCACCAGAGTCAGGAGCGGCGCCGTCATGTATCGCTGCAACTCCGGCTCATTGGCCGAGAAGCGCTGCGCGTGCGCGCTCGTGTCGCACGCTAGTTTCACCGCTTGCTCGCTTCGCCCGAGAAATGTGGCGGAGACGGTGCCGAAGAAGTAGTTGTGGCTTTGGTAGTGGCCGTAATAGAGCTGCGGGCATTTGTCATTAGCGCTATACACCGTGTACGAGCCGCGGCAGGATTCCTCGTACTCGCTTAAATCGGCGTTCACGGCCTGCACGTTGCTATTCAAAGAATTTAGGTATTGGCCGTTCAGCAGAAAAATGTGCGACGGCATGTGCACCAGATGCCCCGACGCGGGAACCAGCCGCGTCAGCAATTCCGCGCTCCAAAAATCCCGGTCTGTGTCCGGTTTGGGCCCCCCTTCGACCGTGTGTATCCAGAAGTGATTCGCGCCGAGAGCGTCGCGAGAATTGTCTATGCAGTTCTCCAGGACGCTCTCAATTTGGAGAGTCTCGAGCGCAGCGCTCTTGCAATGGTCGTACACGCCCCACGGGCGTAGATCAAGCATACTCTCGGCGTAGAGTGCGCCGACATTAACGCTGACGCCGATGCCAGAGCGTTGGTCCTTGTATTGGTCCCAAATCTTGCCCATGGCGACGCTGTAGGCGACTGCCTCCGACACCGGATCGCCCGGATCGTTGTAGCGTAACGAGAGTGCGTGGATCAGAGCGCGCGCCAGCTTGGCTCTGTCGTCTTTGCCCGTCTTCGCCCGCTCCTCCGCAGCCAGGATCGCCTTCAGCGCCACAGCGCGACACGGATCGTCCATGCCGAGGTTGATGTTCGGGCCCGCCGCGAGCGCGATGCCCCAATATGCCATGGCCAGTGTGCTATCGGCTGCCGCCGCTCCGCGGAAGTTGCGCAGCGCCTCTTCAAAGTTGAATCCGTAATACTGCGTCAATCCTTGGTCGAAGTACTTCTGCGCCGTCCCGTTGCTGGTGACTACCCACTCGCGGTTCGCAAATTGCGGCTGGCTGACAGCCTCCGCGAATTTTTTGTCGCACGGCGAGACTCGCCCGGGGGCGGTAGTGGCGTGGAGGTGCTGGGCGATAGCGATCGGACAGACGAGCAGAAACACAGCCGCAACGGCGACATGTCGCATAGAGATTGCCTTCGCGTTTGTTTAGGTACGGCTAATATAGCATTGTCGCCGCCGTATACTTACAAATTCCATGTCCTCGGTCGGAAAGAACATCCCTCATGATTCGGCGGTCGGCCATGTGAGCGGCGAGTCGGTGTACGTCGACGACATGGCGCCGCTGCGCGGGGAGCTGATCGTCGACTTCGTCTGGTCGCCGGTCGCCCATGGACGGATCCGCTCGATCGAGCTCGATGCGGCGCGGAGGGTGCCAGGCGTCGCAGGACTCTTCACCTATCGCGATCTTCACCACAACCTATTCGGGCCGATCATTCAGGACGAACTGCTCCTGGCCGAAGACGTGGCGTCGTTTATCGGGCACCCGATCGTCGTCATCGCCGCCGAGTCGCGCGCGGCCATCCGCGCGGCCAAGGCGACCATCGGGGTCGATATCGAAGAACTGGAGCCGGTGTTCACGATCGACGAAGCGAAGCGGCGCTGCCTGTTCATCGGCAGGACGATGACCATCCAGCGCGGCGACGTCGAGGCGGCCTTCGCTTCCGCCGCTCACATTCTCGAGGGGACGTTCATCAGCGGCGGCCAGGATCACTTCTACCTTGAGTCGCAGGCAGCGATCGCCGTGCCTGGTGAATTCGATCAGCTCACGGTCCACTCATCGACGCAGAACCCTTCCGAGGTTCAGGACGTCATCGCTCATCTGCTCGGGCTGCCGATCAACAAGGTAACGGTGGTCACCAAGAGGATGGGCGGCGGCTTTGGCGGGAAAGAGTGTCAGGCCACGCACCCTGCCGCGATTGCGGCACTCGTGGCACACAAGCTCAAGCGCCCGGCGCGCATCGCCTACACGAAAGACGACGACATGTGCGTCACCGGCGGGCGACATCCGTTCCAGAACGACTACAGAGTCGCGTTCGACGACGACGGCGTGATCACCGGCGCACGCATCGATTTCTACTCGGACGGCGGCGCCTTCGCCGACCTCTCGACGGCGGTCCTGGGGCGCGCCATGACGCACGCCGACAACGCCTATTACCTGCCCGACGTCTTGATTCGCGGCACGGTTTGTCGCACCAATTACCCGCCGAACACCGCCTTCCGCGGCTTCGGCGGACCGCAGGGAATTGCCACGATCGAGAACATCCTGGAAGAGATCGCGGTCATTCTGAAGATGGATCCGCTGGAAGTCCGCCGCCGCAACTGCTACGGCATCGACGACCGCAACATCACGCCCTACGGTCAAGTCGTCCGCAACAATCACCTGCCTCATCTTTTCGACGAGATCGCGAAACGCGGCCACTACGCGAAGCGTGCCGCCGAGGTGGCCAGCTTCAACGCGGCCTCGCGCACCCATCTTCGCGGCATCGCCTGTACCGCGGTGAAGTTCGGCATCTCGTTCAACACCAAGTTCCTCAACCAGGCCAACGCCCTCGTAAACGTCTACCTCGACGGCTCCGTGCAGGTCTCGACCGGCGCGACAGAGATGGGTCAAGGCGTCAACACGAAGATCCGTCAGATCGTGGCCGATGAGCTGGGGATTGATGCCGAGCGCGTCCTTCTGATGACGACGTCGACGGAGAAGAACAACAACACCTCGGCCACGGCGGCCTCCAGCGGCGCGGACCTCAACGGCAGCGCCGCCGCCGACGCCTGCCGGAAGATTCGATCACGCATGGCGGCCGTCGCCGCGGAGCACTTCGGCCGCGCCGGCTCCGTGGCACCATCCGTCGATGACGTGGTCTTCGAGGACGGCGACGTCTTCGATCGCCGGGTGCCGGAGCCGCGCCTCACCTTTGCGGCTCTCGTGAAGATGTGTCACATCGAGCGCGTTTCCCTCGGCGAACGCGGTTTCTATGCGACGCAGGGGTTGGACTGGGATGCGGACAAGGGCCGCGGCACGCCGTTCCTCTACTTCACCCAGGGCACGGCGATCTCCGAGGTCGAGATCGATCGCTTCACCGGCATGATGCAGGTGCGTCGCTCCGACCTGCTGATGGACATCGGCAAGCCGATCAACCCCGGCATCGACCGCGGCCAGATCACCGGTGCATTCATTCAGGGCATGGGCTGGCTCACGAACGAAGAGTTGCGCTACGACGCCAAGGGCAACCTCCTCTCGCACTCGCCGACGACGTACAAGATCCCGAACATCCAGGATGTCCCGCCTGTTTTCAATGTCGACTGGATCGACGCGGAGAACGCGCTCAACATCCGCTCCAGCAAAGCGACCGGCGAGCCCCCGCTCGTCTTGGCCATCTCGGTCTGGATGGCTGTGAAGAACGCGCTGTCGTACCTCAGCGGTGGTGAGATCCCGAAACTGAACGCGCCGGCAACGGGGGAAGAGATTTTGACGCGGATGACGGCGTACCGGCGGGCGGCACGGGGAAGCGATGCGAGGGAAGTGGCGGCACCGCAGCCGTGAAGGAAACGCAGGTCTCCGTGAAGAAACCCTATTGGCAATTTGTCATCCTGAGACTGCCGCAGCCGCTGAGCGAGCGTAGCGAGCGAAGAGCGGCGGAGGACGGCGAAGGATCTCCAGTGGCAGCGCCTGGGGCAGTAGCGAAACTGTGGTTTTTGTGAGGAAGATCAACGACAAAACCCCATCTGTGCTTCTGCCCCAAGCAGCGCATCTGGAGATCCTTCGCCGTCCTCCGCCGCACTCGCGCTGCGCTCGCTCAGCGGCTCCGGCAGGCTCAGGATGACAGAGTGGATGACAAGTCAACACACCCACCGCGCGCGTGTTCGAGACATACATTGCCTCCGCTATCATCCGAAACGTGATCCTCCGCAGCCGTAGCGTCGTCACGCCGCATGGTATCCGGCCGTCGACGATTCACGTCAACGGGCAAGTGATCGAGCGCGTCAGCGAATTCGACGACGTCCCCGCGGGAGCCCCGTTCGAAGACTACGGCGGTCTCACCCTCATGCCCGGCATCGTGGACTCGCACGTACACGTCAACGAGCCGGGGCGGACGGAATGGGAAGGGTTCGAGACGGCCACACGGGCGGCGGCGGCCGGTGGCGTGACCACGGTCGTCGATATGCCCTTGAACTCGATCCCTCCGACGACATCCGTTGCGGCGCTGGAGACGAAGGTGCGCGCTCTCGATGGGAAGTGTCGCGTCGACGTGGCGTTGTGGGGCGGCGCGGTGCCGGGAAACTCGGGACAGCTTCGGGCCATGCTCGAAGCCGGAGCGTGCGGCTTCAAATGCTTTCTCGTCGACTCGGGAGTGCCGGAGTTTGGCCATCTCGATGCTCGCGGACTGGAAGAGGCATTGAACGCGTTGCGGGACACCGGCGCGCCTCTGCTGGTCCACGCGGAATTGCCGGAGCACATCCACGCGCCGGCGGGCCACGATCGTTCGTATGCGAGCTACCTCGCCACACGTCCCGCCGAAGCCGAGGATGAAGCGATCGCACTCGTCTACGCGCTGGCGCGGAAGACTGGGACGCATGCCCACATCGTCCACCTCTCCTCGGCGAACGGGCTCGATGCGCTTCGCCGCGCCCGCGACGCGCACGGGCCGCTGACTGCCGAGACCACGCCGCATTATCTCTACTTCGACGCCGAGCAGGTGCCGGACGGAGCGACGGAGTTCAAGTGCGCCCCGCCGATCCGCGGTCACGCCAACCGCGAGGAGCTGTGGCGCGGCCTCCGCGAGGGACTCTTCACCGCCGTCGTCAGCGATCACTCCCCGTGTACACCGGAGCTGAAACGGATGGACGCAGTCGACATCGCGCGGGCCTGGGGCGGAATCGCCTCGCTGCAGTTCGGCCTGCCGATTGTCTGGACCGAGGCGAAGAAGCGCGGCATTGCGTTCGAGCAGATTGTCCATCTGATGACGACCGGCCCGGCAACGCTGGCAGGACTCGGCGACCGCAAAGGAAAGCTGGCCGCCGGCTTCGACGCCGACATCGTCGTCTTCGATCCGGATGCGCATTTCGTCGTTCGAGAGGAGCTCGTTCAACATCGGCACAAGGTCACGCCGTATGCCGGCGAGACGCTCACCGGCGTCGTCCGAGCGACGTATGTCCGTGGCCACAAGGTGTGGGAGGATGGGCGGCATCTTGGCAATGCGATTGGGGAGTGGGTTCGGAGAACGAATGTTGAATGTTGAATGTTCAGTGGTGAATGTTGAGTGGCTGACCTTCATTCAACATTTAACACTCAACGTTCAACATTCAACATTCGTCTCGGTTCGTTCATGAGCAAAACCGATTTTCAAGAGCTGCTGGACCTAGCCTCCGAGCGCCTCGGCGGATCGGTGCTCTATGCCACCGACGATTACTTCGCGGAGAAGGAGAACCTGCTTCGCCCCGCGAAGCCGGTGTGGAAGGAATACGAGTACACAGACCGCGGAAAGTGGATGGATGGATGGGAAAGCCGCCGCAAGCGCACTCCCGGCCATGACTTCGCCATCATCCGCCTCGGCCTTCGCGGTGTGATTCGCGGGGTCGTCGTCGATACGGCTTTCTTTCGCGGCAACTATCCGTCGCATTGCTCCATCGAAGCGTGTGCAACTCCGCCAGAAAGCGACGTTGAGGCGCTTCTGGCGGCGAACTGGATCGAGATCCTTCCGAAGTCCGAACTGAAAGGTGACAGCGAGAACCCTTTTGCGGTCGACACGCCGTACGCCTTCACCCATCTGCGGCTCCACATTTATCCCGACGGTGGCGTAGCGCGGCTCCGTGTGCACGGCCAGGTCGTCCCCGAGTGGCGGCGTGAAGGCGGGCTGTCCATCGAGACCGACCTCGCGGCGGCGGAGCACGGCGGCGACGTGCTGGCCTGCAGCGACATGTTCTTCGGACCGAAGCACAACTTGATCATGCCGGACCGCGCCGTCAACATGAGCGATGGGTGGGAGACGAAGCGGCGGCGCGGTCCGGGGAACGACTGGGTCATCGTGCAGCTCGCCGCCGAGGGGCTGATACGGCGTGTCGAGATCGACACCAACCATTTCAAAGGCAACTACCCAGACACCTGCTCGATCGACGGCACCCGCGCGTTTGCCGCCGCGGGAGCGGCGCTCATCGACGCTGAGTGGTTCGAGGTACTGCCGCGCACGAAGCTGCAAGGCCATACCCGTCACATCTTCATCGACGAGCTGGCACAGAACGGGCCGGTGACGCACCTGCGGCTCAATGTCTTCCCTGACGGCGGCGTCAGCCGGCTGCGCGTGCACGGCGTGGCCACCGAGGAAGGCCGCGGCGAAGCTGTGGTCAGGTACGTCAATACGTTGACGGACGAGCTCGCGGCCATGCAGCTCAGGAACTGCTGCGGCTCAACCGAGTGGGTGCGGCGGATGACCGGGGCGCGTCCGTTCCCGGCCTGGAGCGATCTCATTCACCAGGCCGAGCAGATCTGGCACGCGTTGAAGCCTGACGACTGGCGCGAAGCCTTCGCCGCACATCCGCGCATCGGCGACGGGTCCGGTTCACGATGGGAACAGCAGGAGCAGTCGGGAACCGCCTCGGCGTCGAGCGAGAGCATGGACGCACTGGCAGCGGCGAATCGCGAGTACGAGGCGCGCTTCGGATACATCTACATCGTCTGCGCCACCGGCCGCAGCGCCGATGAGATGCTGGCCATGGCCTGGCAACGGCTGGAGAATTCGCCTGAAGACGAACTGCGCCTCGCCGCCGAGGAGCAGATGAAGATCACAAAGCTACGGCTGATGAAGTTGGTAGGGTAGGAGCGCTGGCGCCTGCCCTGAGCGGAGCCGAAGGGTCCCGCCGGCTGGCTCGGCGGCGTCTTGCCGCCGAGTGGAGACAACAATGGGTATCTCGACTCATGTACTCGACACCGCAAAGGGACTACCGGCAGCGGGCCTGGCGGTCACGCTGAGCCACGGTCCATATATGGCCGAAGCACGCCTGCCCCAGATGGATCGCGAAGGATGGGTGATCGTCGCGACCGGTTCGACGGACGCCGGCGGACGGCTGAAACTCGCTGACGAAATGCCGGAGGCCGGCAGGTATCGGCTCTCGTTCGATACCGGCTCCTACAACCCCGAGGGTTTCTTTCCGCGGGTGGTGATCGAGTTCATTGTGAGCGAAGGGGCACAGCACTTTCACGTGCCGTTGCTTCTCAGCCCCTTCGGATATTCAACATATCGAGGAAGTTAGACGAGCGGTCATTTCCTCCGCCCCTTCATGATCTTCACGAAGCTGCGGCTGCGAAGCTCGTCGAGAGTCAGACCCGTGGCGAGCGCTTCCTCTTCCGTGATGGCGCCGCAGTTGAGCGCGCGGAGGAAGTAGTTGAGCAGTCCCTGTCCGGTGGCGGCATCGTCGAAAACATCGCCGACGAGGGTGGCTTGGCCAGCCTTTTCGATGAAGTTGTGTAAACGATCAGTGGCCGCCTGCAAGCCTTCCAGGAAAAACGAGTAGACGGCGGCATACCGCGTCGGAAGCTGCGCCGGATTGAGGTCCCATCCCTGGTAGTACGCGTTGATGAGCGAGTTCCGGATGTGATCGGCGTGCAATCGCCAGGCGCGGTGGACGACCGAGCGGTTCTCCTCGATTTGCCGCGCTGTGAGCGTGACGCGATGCGGCGCGATCGGCATGATGTTCGTGGCGCCATCCGACAACCAGAGACCTGTCCCAGCGTAGGCCACCTGCATCATGTGGCGGGCGAAGTCGCAGGCGGGGTGGTCCATCCGCTGATGCTCCGCGGTGATGTTGCAGCTCGCCGTGTAGTCGTACGTGCCGAAGTGCGCGGCCACGGCCCGCCCGCGCGCGGCGTCGAGAAAGAGCGGCAGGTTGGAGACGCCGTTCTCGCTCAGGATGGCCTGGGTCGTCTCGATCATGAACTCGAAGCGGAGCGCGTGATGCGCCAGGCCGAGCTTCGGTTCCATGGCGTCGAGAAGATCGGCCATCGCCGTGACCTGGTGCGGCAACTGGATCTTCGGCAGAGTCACGACAAAGTTGGGGGGCAGCAGACCCGCGTCATCGAGCAGCGTCGAGACGAAGATATCGAGCGTGCGGATCGAACGCGGCATCAGCTCCTGAGAGAACTGTTTGATGCGAATGCCGATGAAGGGAGGCAGCGTTCCGTTCTTCATCCCCGCCGCAACCTCGTGCGCGGCAGCGGCGGCGTGGCCGTCCTCCTCCTCATCGGCGCGGTTGCCGTAGCCGTCCTCGAAATCGATGCGGAAATCCTCGACCGGTTCGCGGCGGAGCTTCTCCAGGACGCGCGCGTAGACGACGTCCTGGAAGCGCGGGTCGATCCCGATGGCGTTCCCAAGCGTGGCCGCGTCCGGTCCGTACTCATCGAGAGCCCGCAGCGCCAGCACGCCGAGTTTCTGCGTCGTGTCGCTCTTGAAGAGATGTGCCCCGCCATAAACCGTGTGCACCGGCTGCCGGGCTCCTGAGTCTTCCGGGAAGCGAGCCATGAATCTGGTGAGAGCAGGATCGAGCTTCGCCGCGGCGGAGCGAATGTCGTTGTCGGAGAGAGTGCGTTTCAAATGAGCTCCTGTGTGCGGTTTCGCGGTTTCGCGGTCTCGCGGTTTCGGGGTCTCGGGTGTTGAAAACCGCGAGACCGCGCAACCCCGCGACCGCGCTACCGCGCTACCGCGTACGAATGACCTTCGCTACACCCCACCCCACCAGCACGAGCACCGCCAGCACGAGCCAGTTGTACTGACTGCCGTAGGTGGCGACGGGGAAGTGACTGCTGATCATGATGAAGACGACGGGAAGGACGATGAACGTGTTCTGCTTCGAGCGCTGCTTGGCGAGGTCGGCCAGGCGCATGTCCGGCTCACCGCCGGCCTTCACCGCCGCGATGAGCTGCCGCTGCGCCGGAAGGATGCGCACCCAGACGTTCAACGCCATGAACGTGCCGAGCGTGGCGCCGATCTGCATATATGCCGCCCGCGAGGAGAAGAGGTGCGTGGAACCGACGATGGCCCCGACGAGGAGCAGGTACGAGACGATTGTCCCCGCCACCTCGTACCTTCGCAGCGGCGAGATCCAGAGAAAGTCGTACAGGAACCAGCAGGCCGCGATGAGGACCAGACTGAGTCCGGCCGCCTGCCACGCCGTGATCTTCAGGACGCTTTCGTCGACCATGATGCCCCCGCCGTAGTAGACGAGGATGAGCAGCAGAAAGCCCGACACGAGCGTGAAGAACGCCTCCCATTTGAACCAGTGCAGCGTCTGGTTCAGCAGTTCCGGTCGCTTCTGTTTGTCGACGATGTAGAAACCGCCGCTGTGCACCATCCAGACCTGCTTCTCTCCCTGGAAGGTGTGGTCGAGCCAGGTGAAGAAATACGTCTGCCCGACCCACATGATCGCCGCGAAGACGTGCGTCCAGCGGACGGCGAGATTCAGCCACTCACCTACGACGTAACTCATCGACGCTCCTCGATTTGCGTTGGGGCGCGAATGTAGCAGAATCGCCGTCCATGCGAGCGATCGAACGCATTCTCGACCAATTGAACCGGGCCTGGGGTGGACCATCATGGACCGGCGTCGCCATCCGTCCTCTTCTCGACAACGTGACGGACGAACAGGCCCACGCCCATCCTCTTCCGAACGTTCATTCGATCATCGAGCTGGTCGCGCACATGACGGTGTGGATGGATGTCGTATCCGTTCGCCTGAAGGGCATTGCCAGGGAGCTCACCGCCGAGGAGGACTGGCGGGATGTTACGGACCTGCGCTGGTCAGAGGCAGTCGAAGAGATGGAGAACGCGGAAAGCCGGCTCTCCGATGCCGTGGCGCGGTTGTCTGTGGGCGACCTGGACAACATCGTCGCGGGAAAGGATTACACGACGTATGTCATGGTCCATGGCCTGATCCAGCACAACCTGTATCACGCGGGGCAGATCGCTGTTTTGAAGCGGGAGTCGGGAGTCGGGGGTCGGGAGTCGGAGTCATGAGGAGAATGGGAACCCGCTCCGACCCCCGACTCCAGACTCCAGACTCCAGACTCCCGTCTCACGTTGTAAGCTCGCACGCAATCAACTCACAAGCCGATTCTCACAACCTGTATCACGCAGGGCATCGCTGTTTTGAAGCGGGGGTCGGGAGTCGGGGGTAGGGAGTCGGAGTCATGAGGAGAATGAGAATCCGCTCCGACCCCCGACCCCCGACTCCCGACTCCCGTTTCACGTTGTAAGCTCGCACATCATGACCAACCCACAACCCGATCCCCGCTACCCCGTCGGAAAGTTCGAGCGTCCCGCCAGGCCGCACACGAGCGGCGAGCGTGCTCTCTTTCTCAGGCAGATCGCCGCCACGCCCGCGCGCATGCGCGAAGCGGTGGCCGGCCTCGATGTCGCGCAACTCGATACCCCGTATCGCGACGGCGGCTGGACGGTGCGTCAGGTCGTACACCACGTTCCCGACTCGCACATGAACGCTTACATACGCGTGAAGCTGGCTCTGACCGAAGAGGAGCCGACCATCAAGCCGTACGACGAGGCGGCCTGGGCGAAGTTGGCCGACGCACGCGACACGCCGATCGAGACGTCGCTGATGCTGCTCGAGACGCTGCACGAGCGCTGGAGCATCATCCTGAATTCGATGACGGACGCCGAGTTCGCGCGGACGCTGAACCATCCCGATATAGGCGTGATCACGCTCGACTGGCTCGTGGCCATGTACGCATGGCATGGGCGCCATCACGTCGCGCACATCACGTCGCTACGCGAACGCAACGGCTGGTGAAGCTCGGGATCAATCGCTGCATGCCAACGTTCTTCGAAGCCCTGAACGAGCTGATGGCAGCCGAGCTGCCGCTGGTCGTCGTCACCATCGTCGACACGATGGGGAGCGTCCCGCAGGATCGAGGCACCAAGATGATCGTGACTGCGGAAGGGCTCCGCTTCGGCACCGTCGGCGGTGGCAGAGTCGAGACGAAAGCCATCGCCGAGGCCCAGCAGATGCTGCGCGGCGAAACGAAGGAGACCACGAAGTTCGCGCAGTGGAATCTGGCCAGGGACGTCGGCATGACGTGCGGCGGCATCGTGAAGCTCTATTTCGAGTCGCACAACGTCGGTCGCTGGCGCATCGCCGTTTTCGGCGCCGGCCACGTCGCCAACGCCGTCATCAACGTTCTCATCCACCTCGACTGCGTCGTCACCTGCATTGACCCGCGTCCGGAGTGGCTGGCCAAACTGCCCGAGTCACCGAAGCTGACGAAGGTACTCACATCGGACATGCCTGCGGCCGTGAAGACGATCCCGGACGATGCTTTCGTCGTGTTGATGACCATGGGTCACACGACCGACAAGCCGATCCTGATCGAGATCCTTCGCACGCGCTCGTTCCCGTACCTCGGCGTGATCGGCAGCGATGCAAAAGCCAACATCCTCCGGCGTGACATCGCTGAGGCAGGTCTGCCCGAGGAAGCGAAGCGCGCCTTCTTCTGCCCTATCGGCCTTTCGGTCGGGACGAACCACCCTTACGAGATTGCGGTGAGCGTGGCCGCGCAGTTGCTGGAGGTGCGGGACGCGCTGCTTGCTTCACGCTCTGCTTCAGTAGATCGAGGTTCATCGCCTCCGTAACGAGCGCCCGCATCGTCTCCGAGACATTCTTCTTCGATTTCAGCCACGCGACCTGCGGAGGCGTAAGCCAGACAGCGACCCGCTCCATCCCCTTCTCTCCGACCCCCGACTCCCGACCAGCGACCCCCGGCTTCACGGCCATATCCCTCTCGCCAGCGCCACGGTCGCCACGCGTTTGATTGCCGTCACGAAGGCGGCGGTGCGCAGGTCGACGCTCGCGGCGTGACGGTCCTTGATTTCGAGCTGCGTCTGCAGCACGGCGTCGGTAGCCGCCTCCATCTTGGTCCGCAGGTGCGCGTTGACCTGGTCTTCGCTCCAGTGCTCGTTCTCGATGTTCTGCACCCACTCGAAGTAGCTGACCGTGACGCCGCCCGAGTTCGTGAGGATGTCGGGAAGCACCGGGATGCCGCGCGCGAAAAGCTCCTTGTCGGCTGCCGGCGTGGTCGGGCCATTCGCCGCTTCGGCGATGAGCTTCGTCCTGACCCCGGCGACATTGTCGGCGCGGATCTGGTTCTCGAACGCCGCGGGGATCAGTACGTCGCATTCGATGTGCAGCAGCTCCGCGTTCGTGATGTTCGTCGTTCCGCCGAGGCCGACGACGGAGCCCGACTGTTTCTTGTGCGCGATGGCCGCCTCGGGATCGATGCCGTCGGCGGACATGACGCCTCCGGTCGAATCGCTGACCGCGATGATCGTCGCACCGGCATCGCGGAAAAGCTGCGCGGCGATCGCGCCGGCGTTGCCGAAGCCCTGGATGACGACGCGGGCGCCGGCAAGCGAATGCAGCCCGGGCACGGCGCCCTGCGCGATGGCCCGGTTGGTGATGAACAGGCAGCCGCGCGCCGTCGCCTCGTTCCGGCCGAGCGATCCGCCCATCGACACCGGTTTGCCCGTGACGACCGGCAGGTTGTTCTTGCCGGGATGCATCATGTCGTACGTGTCGTAGATCCACGCCATCGTCTCGGCGGTGGTGTTGACGTCGGGCGCGGGGATGTCCGTGTGCGGCCCGATCGTGTCGCCCAGTTCCACGACGAAACGGCGCGTGATCTTGCGCAGCTCGTTCCTCGAAAGCTGCTTCGGATCGCAGACGATGCCGCCCTTCGCGCCGCCGAAGGGGATGTCGGCCACGGCGCACTTCCAGGTCATCCACGATGCCAGCGCGCGTACCTCATCGCCATTCACCTCAGGGTGATAGCGAATTCCGCCTTTCCCGGGCCCGCGTACGCGCGAATGCAGCGCACGATAGCCGGCGAAGGTCCGCACCATTCCATCGTCCATTTCGACGGGAAACTCAAACTTGATCAACCGATTCGTGTGCCGCAGGTACTCGCGGAGTCCGTCAGGGATCTCGACGTATTGCGCCGCGGCATCGAACTGCGCCTGCGCGATCGAGTAGGAGTTGAGATTCTCGGCACTCTCTACAGGGAGGGGAGTCGTTTCACGCACCACACGTTCGCCCATAGACACACTCCTGTTTTTTGAGGGCGAGAAGAATAGCACGAGGCTGTTTCGCCCATAACTGTTCGCCGAGCCTCTGGCAAACCAACGCCGCCGGCCGTGCCGGCTGCCGGCCTTACGACATCCAGTTCACGCCCGCTTCCTTGTTCCACTTCGTCGTCATCTTCTTCGACTTTGTCCAGAACTCGATCGAGCCGCGGCCGGTGATGTCGCCGACTCCGAACTTCGACTCGTTCCAGCCCCCGAAACTGAAGGGCTCGCGCGGCACGGGCACGCCGACGTTCACACCGACCATCCCGGCGCTGGCGTTTTCCATCACGTAGCGCGCCACGCCGCCGCTCTCGGTGAAGACGCTGGCGGCATTGCCATAGCGCGAGCGCTGCTGCACGCCGACGGCCTCGGCCACATCCTTCGACCGGATGATCACCATAACCGGCCCGAACACTTCCTCCTGGGCGATGCGCATGTCGGGCGTGACGTGGTCGATCAGGGTCGGGCCGACGTAGTAGCCGTTCTCTTTGCCTTTCACCTTGCAGCCGCGCCCATCGACCAGGATCTTCGCACCCATCTTCGCGGCCTCGGTGATGTAGCCCTCGATACGCGCCTTGGCCTCGGCGGAGATGACCGGACCGATGTGCGTGCCCGGCACCATCGACTGGACGATGGAGACCATCCGCTCGATGATGTGATCGCTCTCGCCGACCGCCATCATCACCGAGGCAGCCATGCAACGCTGGCCGGCGCAGCCTGACATCGAGGCCACGACGTTCGACGACGTCATCTCCGGCTCCGCGTCCGGCATGACGATGAGGTGATTCTTCGCCCCGCCGAGGGCCAGAACCCGTTTGAGGTTCGCAGTGCCGCGCCGGTAGACGATCTTGGCCACCTTCGTCGAGCCGACAAAGCTGATGCCGTCGATGCCGGGATGATCGCAGATCGCCTCGACCGTCTCCTGCCCGCCGTGGACGATGTTGAGAACGCCGTCCGGCAACCCGGCCTCGCGCAGCAGCTCCGCGATGCGTCCCGAGGAGAGCGGCACCAGCTCGCTCGGCTTGAGGATCATGCAATTGCCGAGGGCGATGGCATTCGGGATCGTCCAGTTGGGAACCATGTTCGGGAAATTGAACGGAGTGATGGACGCCACGATCCCGGCCGGGAAGTGCTCCACGCGGCATTCCACGCCCCGCGACACCTCCAGCACCTCGCCCGCGGTGATCTGCGGCAGCGAGCAGGCGAACTCGCAAAGCTCCGCCGACTTCAGCACCTCCGCCCGCGCCTCGCTGTCGATCTTGCCGTTCTCCTCGGTGACGAGCTTCGCCAGCGAGTCGATGTTCTGCTCGAGCAGCGCCTTGAAGCGATAGAAGACCTGAACCCGCTCCTTGATCGGCGTCTGCGACCAGCCGGGAAAGGCCTTCTTCGCCGCCTCCACCGCCCGGTCGACGTCGGCACCCGCGGAGAGCGGCACGCGGGAGATGACAGTCCCCTCGGCCGGGTTGAAGACATCAAGATAGCGCCCCGCGTCATGCGAGACGAACGCGCCGCCGATGTAGTTGCGGACTTCGGGGTATTTCATGGTCTCGATCGCGGACATGGGCGCCTCCCTGGAGTGCGAAAAACGAAAGTGTGAAAAACGGCAATTGTAGCCGCTCAGCTTTTCACGCGCTTCATCACGCAGGTGGCCGCGCCGTGGTCGTGGAAGGGCATGAAGAGGAGGGCCAGGCCGCGCTCGTCGAACTCGGAGGAGATGGTGAGCGTGTCGCGCTCCGGGGAGAGGCGGAGGGTGAGGGTGCGCGTGCGGCTGGAGGCGCCGGACAGGATCGACGAGCCCACCTTCTGCGGCGACCATGAGACGGTGACGCCGTCTTCCGACCAGTCCAGGTCCTTTTCCAGGACGGCGTCGTGGATTTTGCCGCCGTCGCCCTTGGCGTGGATCTCGATCCGGCAGCCGGGTTGCGTGATCGTCAGCGTCTCGATTTTCTTCATCGAGGCCCCTTCGCTGATGACGAAGTCGGTCGAGCCGGTGCCTTTGCGGAGCGGTTGCCCGGCCAGTTGGTAGGTGCCGGAAAGATCGATGCACGTCGGCGACGGCGGCCGCGACGCGCATGTCAGCGCAGCCGCAGCCAGGAGTGCCGTGACGAGCCGCATCGAGGGCATCATACGCCGTGACACTTGACCCCCCGCCTACCGGCCTCCATCATTCGCGGCACATGTCCGTGATCGGCCGCCTGTTCGCTACCAAGTCCCTTGACGAGCTCATTGCCGGAACAAAGGAAGAGGGGCATCAGCTCAAGAAGACGCTCGGGCCATGGAACCTCATCGCCCTCGGCATCGGCGCCATCATCGGCGCCGGCATCTTCGCCACGATCGGCACGGCCGCGGCGGGCGATGCCCACCGGCCCGGGGCCGGCCCGGCTCTCATGCTCTCGTTCGTCCTCACGGCCATCGTGTGCGGCTTCTCGGCGCTCTGCTACGCCGAGTTCGCCTCAATGGTGCCGGTGGCCGGCAGCGCCTACACCTACTCCTACGCCACGCTCGGCGAGCTGATCGCCTGGATCATCGGCTGGGATCTGATCATCGAGTACGCCATCGGCAACGTTGCCGTCGCCATCTCCTGGGCCAACTACATGAACACGCTCCTGGAGGGTTTCGGCATCAAGCTCCCGCCGTGGATGACCATCGACTACACCACGGCCGCGGCGAAGATGCCGCAGCTCGTGGCCGCGGCACCACACGTCTTCGGCATCCCGATCGTCTTCAACATCCTGGCCGGCTTCATCGTCGCCGTGATCACCGTCGTGCTCGTTTGGGGCATCCGCGAGTCGGCCAGATTCAACTTCGGGATGGTGGCCATCAAGCTGGTCGTCCTTGGGTTCTTTGTCCTGGTCAGCTTCAAATTCGTCAAGCCGGCGCACTGGCACCCCTTCGCGCCGAACGGTTTTCACGGGGTCATCACCGGCGCGGCCATCGTCTTCTTCGCCTACATCGGCTTCGACGCCGTATCGACGACCGCCGAGGAGGCTAAGAATCCGAAGCGGGACATGCCGATCGGAATCATCGGCTCGCTGATCGTCTGCACGATCATCTACGCGATCATCGCCGCGGTCTTCACCGGGATGATCCCGTACGGCGACCTGGTCAAGAAGCTCTCCACGGAGCAGGCCGAACCGCTGACGATGGCCATGAAGTACGCCACGATGCCGAACTGGATGGTGGGCGTGGTCGCCTTCGGATCGGTGGTCGCCCACACCGCCGTTCTGCTCGTGTTCCAGCTCGGCCAGCCGCGCATCTTCTTCGCCATGTCGCGCGACGGCCTGCTTCCGCCGTTCTTCGCCCGCGTCCATCCGCGCTTCAAGACGCCGCACATCGGCACGATCATCACCGGGGTCGGCGTCGGCGTCACGGCCATGTTCACCTCGCTCGATTCCATGGTCGATCTGACCAACATCGGAACGCTCTTTGCCTTCATCCTGGTCTGCTTCGGCATCATGATCCTGCGCATCAAGGACCCGGATCGTCCGCGCTCCTTCCGGGTGCCGGGGGGACCGTACCTGCTTCCGTTGATGGGCGTCGCCTCCTGCATCGGACTGGCGATTTACCTGCCCCCGTCGTCCTGGTGGCGGTTCGTGAATTGGTTCCTGGTGGGCATCATCTTCTACGCCGTCTACGGCTATCGTCACAGCGGCCTGCGCAATCGCCGCGGCGGCGGCTCAGGACCGGGCGGCACGGTCACGCACGACTTCAACCCCGAGCAGCAGTTGCCGGAGACGGATGTGAAGTAGGCCGGCACGAGCGCGATTTGTGGACGCAGGTAATGCCGCGTAGAATGGACAGGCATGAGCGTAACGATTCAAGAGCAGCACACAAAGACGCGTGAGGAGATCGCGCTGGACCGCGAGCTCGCTGCCACGTTTACGACCACCGACGCATCGGACCGCTGGCTTAGAACGCCCAATCCGATTCTTAACGGCGATCAGCCCGTCGAATGCCTGAAACGCCGTGAATACGATCGGGTGCACGCGGCGCTTGAAGCGTTTAACACCGGCGTGTACGTTTGACACCGTGAAGGGGCCACCCGACCCGGCAACCGTCGTCGCCAATTCTTCTCTCATCGCGTGGTCCGGCCGTGTTTGGCGCTGCCATCATCGTTCCCGCGGCGCCTTGAATGCCGACGGTTCGCTTGGCGGCGTCGGCGGACGATTCAATGCCGGCCTCGACAGTGTCGTCAAGCCGGCTTTTCGCGCCCTCTACACGTCGGTCGAATCTGCCGCCGCTCTTCTCGAAGTCATTCGCCACCTCGGGTATCGAGCAGCAGACGCTCGCGCCGTTGTCGCGCTCGAAAACATCGCCATGCGAACGCTGAGTCAACTCGATGTCGCGCTACAGCGAGTCTTCGACTGGAGCCATGATTCGACATTCGGCGGTTTCCTCACAAGCAACACTTCGTATCCCTACACTCAGAAACTGGCGGCTGAGGCATCGATGGCTGGTGCGGAAGCGATTCTGGTGCCCTCGGCGACAGGCATCGACGCAAACCTCATCATCTTTGTTGAGAATGCTGGCGCGCATACTCAAATCGAGCTCGTAAAGCAGATTACCGACCTGCGCCCGATCCTGCGTGCGCTTGAGGAAGGACCATGAGTGGGGATTTCTGACGATTCCTCAAGGCGACTCCTTCCCCTTCTTGGGTCGAGCTCCAACGGGAGGATGTCTCACGCGGAGGCGCGGAGGACACGGAGAAAAGGGCCCTCCGCGATCTTTGGTTCCGCGGGTTCCGATCCCACAAGCTCAATCAGCTTCGCGAGCGGCTGCGCCAGACCCAGAGACACAACACCATCGCGCCGGCGAACCCGCCGAAGTAGCTCGCCGTGTGCGCCCACCAATCGGCGATGAAGGGGGCCTGCTTCGATCGCTCGATATTCGCGGCCACCCAGGGTTCGATCGGGATGGATCCGTTCGCTGCCAGCAGGTAGCCCGTGATGCCCGAAACGAGCGCCAGCAATGCCATCGCGCCGAGGAGAACGAGCAGGGGCCGAACGAGCTCGCCGGCAGATCGTTTCGGCCTCTCCCCAAGCCGCGCCGCGCACGCGAGCGCGAAGCCCAAAGGCAGCGCGAACCACCATGTGGCCACGATTCCCCAGCCGATCGCGAGCAACGTCGGTGAGGTTGTCCGGAAAATCGGAGGGTGACCGATCGTGAAGTACTCGACGCAAACGCGCGCCGTCACCTGGTCGTGCAGGATGCCGTACGTGATTCCGGCCAGCAGCGCCAGCGCGATGATTCGGAGGAAACGCATCATCGATGACAAACCCGAGACCTACCCGCAAGTAACTGGCACCCGGAGGCGCTTAATTGCCTCCGGGAGGTGAACACCTCGCCGCCGGTAGGCGAGCTCCCGTGCAGGGTCAATTTCCTGCCATCCCGAGACCACGGTCGATGAAAACAGCGTTCCCTGGACGAACTGCACCGGCGGGTCCCCTGCCTACGATTCGATCGACCTCGGCGAGTGGTGTCTGATCTCGAAGATCAAGGAGGCGCCGGGTACCACGGCCGAGTGATTGTGTCCGTGGCGATGAGCCGGCCGCCGCTGCGGGAGGGATAGGACGCCGGAGGCGTCACGGATGGTAGACAGCCGGTGGTGCGAGCGTCAGCGAGCGACCACCGGTATCCGTTGCCAGCCAGGATTTCGACCCCGGACGGGGTCGCGGAGATCCGCAAGGGGGGTTATTGCCGGGGCGGTTTGGTCCATGGGCCTGCCCGCTCCGTCGCCGTGTCTAACCGAGCGCGAAGGGACCGAAATCGTCGAGAACGAGCCGGTCGTCAACACCGCGGCCCAGGCCCTCGACGAAGATGGATCTGCTGGTGATGGGCGAGGTGATGATCCGCCGGGAGTGATCCTCGGTATCCGCGCCATCTGCGGGACCCCGAGAGTCAATTAATTGCCTCCGAAGGGCAATTAATCACCTCCGAGGGGCAATTAATCACCTCCGAGGGGCAATTAATCACCTCCGAGGGGCAATTAATCGCCTCCGAAGGGCAATTAATCGCCTCCGAAGGGCAATTAATTCGTGATTATATACTTGACGCAAGCGGCCCCAGCCGTGTAGGCTCCTCCAGACAGGCCGGTTTTCTGACGTTGGGGCTGGCGCTTGCGATCGTCGCGGCGCTGGCCCTAGCCTTCGCGCTTATCGTCAGTTTCGTATTGAGTGAGGCGAAATACGCCGCTAGTCCAATCATAAAGTCCGACGCACGTAACCGGGTGGTGATATCCGAAAACGTCGTCATACTCAATCTTGGCGTCGATGTGGAGTCGGCTCTTACCGCTTGTTATCTCTTTGAGTGCGACCTGACTAGCTACATACGTGCTGAACGTGAGGAATTGCAATTCAAATGGTTTCCCAGCGCCAAGAACCATCGGCATATCGCTGGTTACGATAGTTGGCCGAGGCTGGATCACTTCCCCGACGAGAAAGCACTCCACGGTCAGGTTTTCAGCGCGGGTGCGTCCGTAGTTTCTCACGGTGACCCGAACTATCGAAGAGCTGTTGAGGCTAGAATGACGTTGCCGGTCATAGCCGGGGTCAACAAGGTCGATCGCCTCAATCTGGACATCCGCGCGCTCCGAAAGCTCAAGTGCGCTCCTAGACGTAGCTGCGGCGCTTGTAGCGGCAGTGGCGGCTATCTTGGTATCCGTCAGTCCTTCCCGCATGTACTTGGCTTGCGCCACCATCGCCAGGAATTGCAAGATAGCCACGATAGCCAGAACGCCAGTGAAGGCCGTTATCAAATCGACGGAAGTCTTGCTTTGCTGAACCGGCGGCGGCTTGATGTGACCCTTTTTGTCGAGTTGCTGTTTTTCCCCGCCGCCTACATTTGTAGCAAGCTGGATGGCGCTGGCTGGCGTCACGCCGGCATCGCTGTGCTTGTCGCGTGGCTGCTCTTGTTTTGGTGGTGTCTCGGGTGGCTGAACTACTGGTGGAGGCTGTGATGTCGTCGCTACCACGAGAGCCAGAATTGCTACGGCGCGAAGCATCGGGCGATCATACCGCTATGGTGCGTTCGCTCGGATGGTCGCGAGCCCACCAATTACGGTACCTACAGCGGGCCGGGGAACAGGTATGCCTGCCGATAGCCGGGAATGGCATCTTGCAAGTGAGTCAGGTGCGTCCCGGCAAACTCCACCAACTCGAAGCCGAGGGCAGCGTCAAGCGTCCTGCCATCCTCTGCCGCGACGGCCTCCAGCGCCATGATGATGTACTCCGGGAGTCGGACGGTAACCGCGCGGAGGGCCAACAGGGGCGGCAGCACGCCCGCTGCCGCGTCGCCGAGCGCATCCGTGATCTCTGCCAACGTCCATCGCTCCATCGCGACGTAGGCGGCGTGTCGCCACAGGAAGCGCCACTTCCCGCGCACTTTCTCCGCGTCTCGGAGTCCAGCCGCTACATCGCGCCGCAGGGCGCGGACGGGTGTGCTGGTGAGGTCTGCAACCTCCCGGAGGGTGTACGACTCGGCAGGCTGGAGAAAAAGAGTCTGGATGCGTTGTTTCGAGTCCGTGTATCTCATGGTAGCGACAGCATACTGTCTGTCATTCGACAACACAATAGTGTCTCCTCACTCCCAAGCCGATGGCCTCTGACGCTGCCATGCTGCGCGCCCTCGGGAAGAGAGTCCGCGACCTACGGCACGGGCGCGGCTTCTCTCAGGAACGACTCGCGGAACTCGCTGAGATCCACGAGAACCACGTCCGGCGCATCGAAGCCGGAACGGCGAACCCGAGCTATCTGGTTGTCGGCAGGCTCGCCCGTGCGCTTGGCGTCAACCCGTCCGCGCTGTTCTGAGCGTAGAGCTACCGACCTACCCCACCAATTACGACGCCATCAAATAACTGAAGAACAGTTTGTGATGGCCCTGCGGTACCCTGCCGGGCCATGGAAATGCCAACTAAGTTCATCGTCCCGATGCCGCCATCGATGTCGCTTATCAAGCAGCGTAGCGCCGCTAGACGCTCTCGGTTCTACGTCGATCTACTACTCAGGTGGCCTATGACCTTAACGCTTGCACCGTTCGGTATCTTGGTTATTTGGGGACTGATAAACACTGTCCGCGACGAAATCATTATGCCCAAGGACTCGGAAAAGTGGCACCTGGCTTCTCTACTCCATCGCTACCCATGGTGGATATGGGTGATTGCAACGTTAGTAATTTTCATTGGTGTCATGCTTGAAGGTGGTTTCAGACTCTGGCGCAAAGAGCATGACAGGGCAGATATTAACGCTGCGTTGTTAACCGAACAGCAGGATCAGCGTGATGATGAGCCCGATGTCATCCTTGAATCCTCGCAAGGACTTAACATCAAACGGCGCACGAAGGGTAGCTTAGAATCATTCGATCTCGTAGTCTACAATGATTCAGCCGACGCTACTGCCCGACATGTTCAAATATCTCCACTTGCATCCGGCAATTATTATGCCGGTTTTTGGAGTGGCGATGCTGCCACGCCAGCGATGGCACTTACTGAAAATACGGCGCTTATCTTCGCGCCAGTACCCCACCTCCAGGGTAAATCACGTGCGCCAGTTGAGCCTATCAATCCCGCGCTCACGAGATCGGAGCGGACGATGCAGCAGGTCGCTACACTTCCAGCTACGCAGCGTGCCGCTGACGTGTCTATAGGTTTGTGGTGGTTTATTGACGCGGTTAGCAAGAGCAGAGTATTTCACGAGCCAGCACCGGAGGACGAGCCTAGTCGGCAGGTTGCGCTGGGACGGCTCCCGCAAGGACCTATTGATATCAGCATACGGCTTACGTACCTCAATTTTCAGGGAACGCGCCGATGGGAGCGAGTGGAGACGTTTAACTATGATACGAAAACGTTAAGCGCCTACATTTCTCATGGCGAACGGCGCGAGATTGCTATCGAGGAACCGATACCGGCACCGCCGGTTTCGGCGATCAAACTGCTCTGCCAACCGAATCGCGTTGAGTTGTTGGTTCGCAACGATGGGGCTGATGCCTGTTTTTGGGGAACGCTCAAGGTCACTGGCCGAATCAACGTACCTCCGTTTGACGATCTATTCTGTCGCTGGTCGCACACGATAGCGGCCCAAACTCAGATTCAACACGCACAAGAGCGCCGGATTGTACTAGCGGATAAGATAGCCGATGCCGATGCCGTCACGGGGACGGAATGGTGCGTTTATGCTTGCGCTGGCGGCCCCGCATCGTTCACGCAAAGTGCCGATGAGCCTGTGGTCACGTCAGATACCGTCATAGAAGGTTCAATCGTGACCGATCCAGGCGCGGCGAACGGGATACAGCCGTTCCGCGTGATCCTCGGATCGCACGAGGCTATGGTGGGATGATGATGCTACCGCAAACAATCACGGGTACCCTAGAACGGCTCCAATTCCGTAGGCTGCACGTCGGTAGCGGCGGCGATGACCGATCCCGCCTTACCCGTCAGTTCCGCGTAGGTCAGCACCGAGGAGTCGATCAGCTTCATGATCGTATCGCGGAACAGGAACTTGTTGTGCCGGTTGTTGAAACGAAACTCGAATTCGCTGAGGTAGCGGTCAAGGTGCTTCCCGCTCACCTGATGGTAGGAGCCGACCACGGCCCGGTTGAAGAGCGACCACACACCCTCTATGCTGTTCGTGTGAACGTCGCCGCGCACATACTCCTCGGCGCTGTGGTTGACGCTCTCGTGGACGGTGTTGTGATCGCCGATCCCGACGTATCCGGCGTGGTCGTCCGTATAGATGCGCTCCGTCTCGTCCACGCAAACATCGTTAATGAACCCGCGAAGGGTCTTAGCATCGCGCCGCTCTTCGACGCGCAGGCGGATAGCGCCGTCACGCTGCACGGCCCCGAGCACCATCGTTTTGTTTCCGACGTAACCGCCACCAACGTGACGGCGCTTGCCACCAATCCACGTCTCGTCAACCTCTACGGTGCCGCTAAGGGGCATCGGGCAGGCTTCCTCCATCGCCTTGCGGATGCGATGGCAGAGGTACCACGCCGTTTTGTAGCTCACGGTAAGCGTTCGTTTAAGTTGGTTGGCGGAAACGCCTTTCCTCGCTTCAACCATCAGGTACGCAGCCGCGAACCACTTCCACAGCGGAAGGTGCGTGTCATGCATGACGGTTCCGGTAGTAACCGAAAAGTGGTAATGGCATGACTCGCAATAGAACGTATTCCGCTTCGACACAGGCGCAACCTCACCGGTCGCGCAGCGCGGGCAGGCTACGCCGTCGCTCCAGCGCAGGAGTTCAAGGTACGCCCGGCACTTGTCGTCACTCCCGAACTTGGCAATCAGATCGCCAAGGTTCATGTCCATTTTCGTTTCCGGTTTCTGTTTCTTTGACATAGGAGAACCCCTTAGATGGCAGCCAAACCGAAGAAGCACCCCAAGGACATGACGACGGAGGAGGCAGTCAAACACCTGTTCCACCCGAAGGTCGTCAAACACCTGAAGAAAACCGCCGCGGAATCGAAGGTTCGCATCACTAAGAGGTAGTCTATGCGCTCTCTAGCTTTGTGTCAAGTATATAATCACGAATTAATTGCCTCCGAAAGCCAATTAATTGCCTCTGGCAGGTGAACACCTGGCCGCCGGCAGCCGATCTCCGCATCAAACCGACCGTTTTTGGGAGGGTAGTTATTTGCGGGTCGTGGCGGTCATAGCCGGTCGGGCTGCAACCGGCGGGGAGCGGCCAGCATGCCGGAATCAGTCGTCGGCGCACAAGGCGAGCCCGAAGGTACCGAAGCGCGCGCCCGGCGGTTAGATCACCGTTACCAGCTCACGGTTTCATGGCGCTCGCCCTGGCTTCGGCTGCGGACGCCGCGCTTGATTGCAGATAACTAGTCACCGAAATCGGTGGGTTTGCCGAAAAATAATTTCGATGTTTTTTTGACCGGCACCTCTCTCCGGATGCCCGATTAAGCGCCTTATACGACGCTTAATCGCTTCGCCGTAGAGAGCGGAGCTCCGATTAAGCGCCTTATAAGGCGCTGATTTTCCCCGGGTAGGGAAACCTCCTCCTGGCGGCTCTCCTCGTGCGTGATGGACAAGATCAACCTCAGACGACAGACGCCGCGGCAAGGCCCGCGCGGCCCCTTTGTGGGATCGCTCGACTGCCAGGCTGATCGCTCCCCGTCACACCCGATCGGCACGCGTACGCGTGCCGCCTGCCCGGAGGCTCCTGATCAGGGCCGTCCGGGTAACCCGGCCGTGCGCCGCGCG
>Ga0210394_10000285_pt1 | contig 117313 bp, 104 predicted proteins | sample IncBWC12MmetaG_FD_160121 | JGI IMG/M metagenome (GOLD analysis project Ga0210394, IMG submission 160121) | Forest soil microbial communities from Barre Woods Harvard Forest LTER site, Petersham, Massachusetts, United States - Inc-BW-C-12-M | ecosystem: Environmental > Terrestrial > Soil >...
ACTTGATGACAAGACCCTTTACGAGCTCCTCGCCGTCCCCTGACATGGTGTCCACCATCTCAACAAGTGGACACCATCCTTAAACGCTCTTGTTCGCCTGGCTAGACGGCCTTGGGATGGCGGTTACGATATATCGGACGAAGCAAGGATATTTTATTTTTTCCTATCAATAACTTGCGCGAAAACGCGATGCAGGCTACGAACCAAGGGGTCGGGACTTCGAATCTAGATTTAAACGCGGCGTCCCAATTGTCCTTTCGCAACATGATGCGCACGGAGTCCGTGAAATCTGCGCACCAAAAGTCGCAAATGACGCGAATAGCCTTGGTCGTTCCGTGCAAATTCAGTGCAGTGACTAACTCTCCGTCACACTTTGGCACACATTTTGACGCACAAGGCGATATTTGGGTATCAATACGAATCAATCACTTAGCAATAACTGTTAGGTGTCGATGAGAGGCGCGCAGAGTAAGGTGGCTCTCTTTTAAGGCTTTGGTCGTGGGTTCGATCCCCACCCGTCCCATCGCGTTCGCCTGCGCCTCAGTTTGCTCGATTGCGGCCTAGTGCGATCAATATTGCAACGAATACAGGGCCGGCGTCCCTTCGTCAGCCGACTCCTCATCCAAATGTCTCGGATTGACCCCGTAGCTGCCTGTCGTGACTGTCTGCTTCCGGGAAGCTCAATCAGCAATTTTGCTTACCGACCGCCTCGCGGGCTTCTTTGAGCTGCTTCCAGTTCGGGGCGCACTTGAGCGCCTACACAGCCATTCCCGGGCGTGAGGCGCCAACTAGTGAGCCGCCGCCGTCGTTCCGTCCGACCAGCGGGACACCGGCACCATGAAAATCGTCTGGGGCTCCGGAACCTCGCGGTCGTCGAGGACCACCGGAGACCCCGGCAGGTTTGCTCCCCAGCTTGCGCCTGCGACTTTTGGCACGTGGAACATGAGGTGCGGGTGCCAATGGTCGTCGGCATCGCTCAGATACCCATCCTTCGACATCATGAAGGACATCGCGCCCGGCTCGGGTGAGGGGAGCTTGTTGCGCGCGAGCGCGGCACGAACGTCGTCGAGAATCCTTTCCTTCGAGTCTCCGGCGAGCGCGAGCTTCGTCCGCCGGAGCGTGTACGCGAGGATGGACCCGGACGCTGCCGCGTTGTAGCAAACCGGTCCCCTGATCTTCGGATTCCAGAAATCGGGGCTCTCGAACGGCGCCATCCACGACCTCTCCACGAGACAGGTGAATCCGTTGGTGCCGCGGATGGCGGTCTGGTAACCCTGCGAATCGAGAGTCAGGACCGTGGCCTTGTCGGAGATCGCGGCCGGCGCGGCACTGCGCGCGAGTGCGATCTCGGAACCGGGAGGCATCAGGTATTGCTCGAGAGGCGCCATCCGCTCGTACGGGGTTACATCGGCCGCCGCGAAGCCCGCCAGCGCCGATAGCACCACTGCCCGCGTGCAGGCTCCGGCCCACCGAGCCAGGTGTCTTGTCTTCATGCGGACGCTCCTTTCGGGTGTGCCCCGCTCCCTTGCATGCGCTTAGGCGCAATAAAATCACCTGCCGCGTGGTTCGTCAAACCTCTCATTCGAACGACCGCTTAATGGCGATGATTTCCATGTAAGGGACTAGCGCTATTGAGCCGGCTGGCGCCGAAAGAGCTTCTCGTTACGCGTCATTCGTCTGTCGCCCAAGGAGTCCACTGTGCAAGGACCGGCTTTGGACCTGTAGCCGTCATTCGTGACTATCTACTTACGAGCAGCCCGTCGTTCACACGGTGAAGGACATCGCTCGGGGGTCGCGATGCCGAGATGGAGACCGTGCGGGCCCGCCTACGGCGGCCAGCAAACCCGCAACGGTCACCGGGGAGTGACCCCATGCTACGATCACGCGGTCGAATATCGGCTGCGGCTGACGGCGCTGCGCGCCTCCGCTAAACCGAAGCGTTAAGCCGAAGAAGACACACTACGTATTACCGCTACCCGACCTTTGGAGGTTCTATGAAGCGAGTCACTGGCATTGGCGGCATCTTCTTCAAAGCCAAAGACGCTCCGGCACTGCAAGCTTGGTACAAACAACATCTCGGAATCGATGTCCAAGAATGGGGTGGCGCAGCGTTCACTTGGACCGACGGTGAAGGTAAGCCTATTGCCGGAACAACTGCCTGGTCCATTGGTTCGGCGCAAAGCGACCACTTTGCGCCCAGCACCTCCACCTTCATGGTCAACTACCGCGTGGAGGATCTCCACGCACTGGTCAAAGCTTTGCGCAAAGAAGGCTGCAATGTACTCGAGAAGATTGACGAGTCCGAGTACGGAAAGTTTGCTTGGGTCATCGATCCGGAAGGAAATAAGGTAGAACTATGGGAACCGCTTGCCGGCCAATGACAAAGGCTGTGGGGCGCAGTACGAATCTGCGGTTCGTAGATTCAAACGAGCAAGTGCACCGCCAATTGTTTGGCCGGGCATCGCTGCACGGGTTGGGCGCCGGACGGGAGGCTTGATTAACGAGTGCCGATGGCCTGACGCAATCATGAGTAAGGCTTGAATGACAGCTTTCAGGCGTTGACTTCGGCGTTACGCACGACCCCTAATGGCCGCCTGCTGCCGGATTGGCCTCTACTTCCGCAACCTTAGCGGTCCCCTTCATGAACGACCAATACTAGGCAGCGTAGATTGTTCTGCGCACACGCATCCGTCAAAACCCGGCGCTCGGCCCGCGTGTACAATTATCCGACTAGCGGAAAATGACGGACATAGCCCCAATGTAGAGCGTTAACGTCAGGTGGGGCAATCGGCGCGATTAGCGAGCGCGCCGCGAGAGGCAACATCTCCAAGTACTCGTTGTTGTTTAGGGGCCAATGTCATGCAAGCTGATTCTTTCGCTGGAATGTTTGATAACAACGCGGACCAGTGGGCGCGGCAGGAGCCCATGATCCTTTCCGATTTCACGGCCAGACCGCTCGTACTGCACGAACTCGCGCCGTTGGCAGGCAAGCACGTGCTGGATCTGGGGTGCGGAGAAGGGTACGTTGCCCGTCTAGTGGCGCAGGCCGGCGCTCAGTCGGTATTCGGTATCGATATTTCCAGCGAGATGGTCGGGCGTGCACGACGGGCTGCCGCGAGTGGTGCACCGTGCCCGATGAGTTTCGAGAGCGGGAATGCCACGAATTTTCAGGACTTTCCGCGGAAGCAATTCGACCGGGCGATCGCCGTGTTTATGCTCAGCTATTTGAGCTGCGCTGAAATGACGGCGGTATTCAGGACCGTGCGTTCGCGCCTCGCTCCGGGGGGTCGTTTCATTTTCACGGTCCCGCACCCATTTCTGCCCTATATCCGCCCTCTGGAAAAGCCCGTTTACTTCGACTCAAAGGGGCGAGATTACTTTGCCGGTGTCGATGTGTCCTATGAAGGGTATATCTGGAGACGGGACGGCAAGGCCGTTCCCGTGAGTTGCATGCACAAGACTTTTGCCGACTATTTCAACGGCTTGGCTGCGGCCGGGTTCCAAACACTTCCCAAAATCATTGAACTTAAGGTAACCGAGGAGCATCTGGCTCTGGACAGAGCGTTTTTCGGAGGTGCCGCGGGTTATCCACTGCAGATATTGTTTCGCATCGATGTGCAGTAAGCATCTAATCGCAGCTCCCTCCTGCCTAAGGCTGCGAGCGACTGCGGTTGACCCGTTGCTGCCGGTGGCGACGGGCAGCTTTCCGGCACCGGACCATCTAAGCGTTCGACTGCGCTATCACGTCTCGCTCAACCAAAGCGCGGATGCGGCGACGTGCATCTTCATTCTCGGTCCAAGCCAGCAGGTCAGCTTCCGTTGAACTCACAAACTGAACGGAGGCGTGCTCCACAGCGACTAAGAATAGGCGCCTCCGCAGATCGTCAATCGTGCTCCAGGCGTCGCCAACAATGGCCTTTTGCGGCGACCCGCGACGCTGATACATATCGATGTCGCCGTTAAACGTTGCGTAGATTTCGACCTGGGCTGCAGAGACCATTCCTACCCCTTGTGAGCCTCTAAACGTCTACATGGTGTTGCCCAACAGCGGTCGATGGTCAATGTCGATTTGGCGGTAACGCGGACGCCCGTGATTTCGACACCACACCCACCGCAACCCTTGTCAGGTGAGTTCTCTGAGCGCGCTCCTTGCTCGCGCTAAAGCGGTAGCTTCTTCTGGCGTGCCAACCAGAAGTGCTGAATCCGGCAGCCAGCGTATGACGCCGCGACGTATTAGCATAATTCCATCAGGGTAGCGCACAGCGCTCGGGTAGGCGGCCCAATCCCATTTGCCCTGAACGTGAGGCCCACTCGCGCCCAACCCGGCTTCGGACATGGCTACAGTTACCGTTGTGCCGAATCAGCGCGATATCGGAAACGTTGATAAATGCTCCATTTTGTCGCCGCCACGTCACCAAAAAATAATGAGGCAGCAATGACGAGGGCAAACATTACCCTTGTTCCGAGCGGTGCGAAAATAAACAACACGAAAGCGGTCGCGGCAACAAGGGCGAGAGTGCCAAACTGTACTGGCAATCGAAAAATGAACGGTCGTTGTCGGTAATACCGGTCTATCAGCGTGCGGTAATAGCTTTCATTAATGATGATCTGGTAGGTAACTTCCATTGTTTAACCCGCTGCGACGAGAGGAAGAAGCGTAACCCCCCTAGCCAATAAACTCCTGCCCTCTATGCGCGACTAGGTTTCTTCAACCTTAGGCATTAGCTTACCTCAGGTCGCAAATGACAGCTTAAAGCCAACCAATTAAGACCAGCCGTTGACCGGTTCTGGCCGGTCAATGACCTTTAATTCCAAACCATCAGTAAAGGACGCTTCCTGACCCCGAGGAGCCGTTCGGGGGTCGAGCGCCGAACGGCCGCTCTCGGTGCGTACCCTTGTTCGATGACGACGGATAACGATGCTCCATCCGGGGACGCGAAATAGATCAAGCGCGGAGCGTTTGGGCTTCTCAGTCACTATTTTTGGGTCTATCGTCCCCAACTAATGAAAGCGGCTGTTATCACACGTTACGGAGCACCTGACGTTATAAAGATAGTTGATGCTCCGAAACCGACGGCCGCTGCAGACGAGGTCTTGATCCGGGTCCATGCAGCGACCGTCAACCGCACAGATTGTGGTGAGCTCCGACCCCGCCCCTTCTTCACACGGTTCTTCTACGGGTTGCGCCGACCGCGACGCACGATCTTCGGTTTGGATTTCGCCGGGGAGGTTGAACCGGTAGGCGCTGGGATCGTTTCGTTCAAGCAAGGCGATCGCGTTTTCGGCATGTGTCCGTCTAGGAGCAATGGCGCTCAAGCGGGAATATGTCTCCGTCCCCGAGAGAGCAGTTGCGGCAATGCCGGCAGGTGCGCGATTTGACGAGGCTGTGGTCTGCGAAGGCGCTTTCTACGCAAACGCAGCTTTGAAAAGAATCGATCTCAAGCCAGGCCACAAAATTCTGATCTGCGGCGCCACCGGCGCCATCGGCACGGCGATGATACAGGTGGCGAAGTCAATTGGCGCCGCGGTGACGGCGGTCGTTGCGACTCGACACCTTGAGCTTGTCAAATCCCTCGGCGCGGACAATGCGATTGACTACACGTCAGAAGATTTCACGCGTATCGGCGAGACCTTCGATTTCGTGGTGGATGCGGTCGAGAAAATTGCATTTTTCCAGTGCCGCAAGCTGCTGAAGCCCGACGGGCTCTTTGCTGCCACGGATCTGGGAACTTGGGGGCAGAATGTGCTGCTCGCGATGCGGTCATCGATCCCACGGTGGAACCGGGTTGTCATTCAGGTGCCGGGCCGCATCAATGGGTTTGTCGGTTTCATGAAAGGCCGCATGGAGGGCCAATTTAGAGCGATCATCGATCGAAAATGCGCCCTCACAGAAATTGCGGACGCCTATCGTTATGTTGAGACAGGGCAAAAGGTTGGCATCGTTGTGATTAATGTCGCCGCCGACGAGAGCGCGCACGTAGCGCAAGACAATCGAACAGGTACTGAGCCGAGCGCATCCGTCATTCATCTTTAGCCTCCTCCCACGGGTGCCGAAAGCAGCCGCCGGCTCCTGGGTCGGCGAATGGCACGAATTGCCTGGGAGGCGCCTGTCGATTTTCTAGAACCCTAGCGCGCTGTGCGAGCCCAGGCGCACGAGCTGCAGTACCTGATCGCCCGTCTTCCGATAGATCAGCACAAGGTCAGGTTTTACATGGCAATCGCGATAGTCTTTCCATTCCCCGCGCAGCGGATGATCGACGTACTTTGCTGGGAGCGCAGTATCGGTCGCGAGAAGCGTTAGGATGGCTGGAAGCAGGTTATCGAGGTCGCGGTGTTTGGGCGTGGAGATCACGCGCTGGTAGTCGCGCTTGAACGCTTTCGTCCGCTCAATCCTTCGCATTCAGGTCGGCCATCAAGTCTTCGACCCGGTCGAATCCCTTGAGTCTTCCCTTCCTCGCCTCCTTCATCGCGCGGATCGTCGCGGCATTCGGCGTCAACGGCTCGAATGGCAGCGCCTTCTCTCTGGCGATGCGGACCATCAGAAGCCGGAACGCATCGGACACGGTCAGTCCCATCGCGGCGAGCACCGCGGCGGCCTCGTTCTTTGTTCGTTCATCGATTCGGGCTCGAACGACGGTGCTTTGAGCCATGGGGCGCCCTTTCAAGTTAGCCGTGCTACATTGTAGCTCAATTATTTCGCTTGTGCCACAAGGAATTCTAAGCGGGTTTTCCGCCTGAAAGGGGAGCGCATTTCGTTTGGGGGCAAAAATGGGGGCAACTTGCCCCTCGAACGACGGTGCTTCTAGCCATGGGTCATTCTGCGCTTAGCTGCTCAATCATTTTTCTGGTGCCACAAAGGAACTCTCGCCTTAATCAGCCACCGCCGAACGCGCGTGCAAATCGAACAGCGAGAGCTCAGGAATGGAAGCTGCAATGCCGTCGCTAAGCGCGTCAGCGTACAGAGCCAATAGCGGATCTCACCTAGACTCGATGCGGGCGGATGTGTTGAAAACGACGTAGTCGTGCAGGTGCTTGCCTTACACGCGATTACTGGTTCGTTTCCGCCGCAGCGTTAACTTATTCTGCCGACCTTCGAGGGCTACCGATGAATACTGATCATCTACGGCACTGCTCGGAAGCGGTTCTTACACATTGAATGGAAGGTACTGTTATGAAAAGTTCGACCTTGATCGTCGCTTCACTAATGCTGCTTGCCGTGGCGGGTTGCGCTGGCCCTGCTGGACCGCCCGGTGCAACGGGAAACACGGGTAACACGGGCAATACCGGCGCCGCGGGTAACACCGGAAGCATGGGGAGCACTGGTGATACCGGCGCAGCAGGAAATACTGGCAACACTGGCAATACAGGTAGCACCGGAGCGACGGGCGATACCGGCAACACGGGCGCAACGGGAAATACTGGAAACACGGGCAATACAGGTAACACCGGAGCCACGGGTGACACCGGCTCGATGGGAAGCACGGGTGCCACTGGGGACACCGGCAATACTGGTGCTACGGGCGATACGGGCAAAACCGGCAAGTCCGGCAACACCGTAGTGGTCGTACCCCATTGAAGACAGACTGAACACCCGTATCGCGATTCTCAAGACATTCGCGCCGGCCATTTTAGGCCGGCGCGTTCATTCGTTGCGGATTTGGGGGAAGATCTTCGGTCCCGAGAGGAGGCCGCTCGCGCCTCGATGCGAACTGACGCGCCTGAAATGAGCACCTTCCCAGGCAAGGAATTTGAGCGCATGACTGGGCAGTGTTTGCGCAGCCTATTTGATCAACCTAAATACCGGTTATGGCAGAGTGCGGCGCGCGTCAATTCGAAAAGTTGAGCTTGCGCTCGATTTCCTGGAAGCGCGGTTCCTTGCACAGTGGATCGATCAGCTCGTCCACCCGGAGCGTGCCGATACGCGGATCCGGCAGGCGATAGGCAGTTTCGAGCGAATCCAAGGCGTTGGGGATCTCGCCCCACTGCGTATAAATCTCCGCATAGGATCGAACCAATTTTTTTGAAACCGCATCTGACTCCCTCCCTCAGAATACTTCAAGCCCCGCCTGAGTAGGGCGAGCATCAATAACTCTTGGAAGGCTTCGACGTTATCCGTCGAGCGCCAATGAAGCCTACTTCTAGAAAATGCGCGGTGCAGGGCCGGCAGCGCCCCGGCTGCCTGCAAGGAGCATCGCTCAATGTAGTTGGTCTCTTAGCGCCAGCTGCGTACTGCTGTCCGGCTTTTAAAAGAGCTAACTCGCAGGCTTTCAACTGTGCGGCAATAGATCGAACGTGACCGTGTCACGATATGCGAACTGATTGCCTGGCAAGGTCTCAATCGGAGTCAACATGTGCCAAATGCGGTCATCGTCGAAGACGTAACACTCGCCCAACTCACGCATGGTAAAGCGATCCAATTCGCGCTTGTCATTGTCGGTGATAACTACTTCGCCTCCCTGCGCGCCGCATCGTGCGAGAAGATGAGTGGCGAGGTACTTTTCACCGTCCTTGTGTAAGCCTGGTGGGCTTGTGTTGCAAGGCTGCGAAGGGGTCGCCGCAAAGCGAAGCACGTGCATGTTGACCGAATAAGTTGCGCTAGCTTTCGAAAGCGGCAAGTACATGAGATGGTGAGCAATCATCTTGTGAACGCCGGCAGTATCGGCAATTGCCATCGGCAGCGGAGCGTACTCGCGCGGCCGGCCCCCTAGCGTGGTGTTGTATTTTTCGAGCTGCACATAAGGTCTCGTGTTATCGCAGGGCCATACGCGAACCCCACCTGTAACGATTTCCGCCTCAAACCGATTCAGTGATCGGTAGCGGTGTCCTTCCTCATAGTACTGATCCTTCGGCAAGGACCAAGCCGCATGGGCCAATTCGCTCAGTGCGCGCGCAACATCCATATCAACGCTCAACGGGCGATGAGTGAACCCCTGTCCAAGCAGCTCGCCGCGCGCCTGGGTGTCAATCACAACCGAAATGAAGCTATCGTCCTGCACGCGTTACTCCCAGATCCTCAGATGTAAACCGGGAGGCCTGTGACGAATCAATTCCATACAGTGCTTTCAAATGCGGAGCGACCCTGCGCGCGCGGCTTTAGTGATATGCATGGGCGTCTGATTAAGAGGCAGTTTACGTCGCCGCCTGCCTTCAGCAGGGCGATCATCACTCCGACGATTGCTGGTGGCAAAGGCTGGGGAACTGGCGATGCGGGTTTTAACATTCAATCGACTCTTGGTGTGAGCACCTCGGTAGCGGATGAGAAATCGGTCGGTACGACGACCACCTGGAATACAAGTCTGCAGACGCATATCGATAAGCTCTGTCCGGAAATCGAAACCAACTACACCTCCTACCATGAAGGTGAACACGCCGGCAAATCAGGTGGTGCTGACGGCCGGAGTCAACGCCGGCCGATTCGAGCTCGGGCCGCGTGCGCGCTTGATAGTTGGGCTTGGCTATGAACTGCCGGTGACCTCATTCTCGATTTTTCCCCGCACTTGGCTGCGACGGGGCGCGCGGCTTTCTGAGCGCATGAGGAAAGCCATCTTTAGCGCTGTTCCTCCGCGAGCTTCAGTCGGAGGTACCTCAAGCGCGCCTTGCCGGATTCTCGGATTTTAATCAGATAGATTGCGGAACCGCCCGAGATCGGCTTCTCGGCTACGTCAATCAGCCGTGGCACAGGCTCCCGGCCGAGCCGTCGGGCGGTCGCCGCCAGCTCAGGCTCTTTTTCGAAGCTGTAGCATCTGCCCAAAGCCGGGGGTGCCTCAGCGTCTGCAAGTACCTGCAGCTCCCGATGCTCTTCGTGTGTCATTTCCTGCTCCATTAACTCCACTAACTGAGTAGTACTGCGCCGTCAGTGGGCTCTATCTCGCGAGCACTGCGATTGAAGTAGGGATTGCTCAGGCGGCGAGCGGCGGCGCGCAGAGCCGTCCCTACAGTCGAGGCGGAGATGCCCTGCAAAGTTGAAGCTGTTGTAAGCCGCCGCGGCACGCGACTGCCTAGCACTGATGATTGTGCAGTCGCATTGGCGCAAGACATCACGAGCGGCGCAGCTGTGCCGGACGGCAGCAATGCGCTTGACGGCCATCAAAGCGGTTGCGCGCCCGCGGTCAATTGATGGAGTAGGGCGCGTAGTGCCATGCGGTTACGACAAACAGCAGCCCGAGGCCTACGTAATGTACGATCCGCGACTTCATGGCGACGAGTAAAAGCGGAATGCCGAAAAGTATGATCATCTGCGTGAAAAACACTATGACCACCGCGCGCGGCATACGGCTGAACAAACTGTGGAGAAAATAGATGCCAAGAGCGGCATAGCCCAGCTGAAACAGTGCGATCAGTGACCAGAAGTAGCGCCGATTCTCTGCGTAGAAATCGCGGAGGTTGCTGGGTCTTTCCGGTTCATCCGGCAGACTGGCCGCCGCAATCAGGAATAGCACAAACATTTGCGAGACCATGAAGAGGTAGAAGAAGAAATGCCGGGTCTCAGTGACTCCGCGTACCCCCCACAGATCAAACCACATTCCTATCGCCATACAGAGCGCAAAGGCAGCCGCCAACAGAGCGAGCGGATCCCAGACCACGGGCGTCTTGCCGCAGACGAGGCGATGAAAGCTTGTGGCAATGTCTGCGATCGCGAGTCCGATGAGAACGGCGAAAAGGCCCAAGGCAAACTCAAAGGCGCGTATTTCGGGCGTCATTGGCTCCCCTTATCATTCGAAGGATTCTTCAGATTCGCAACGCCGGTGAGATGACGAGTACAATATAGCCGGGGGAAGGCTGCTCGTCGTGATCGCACTGCGATCCGTTCTAACAACGACTGCTACGGGTCAATCGCGCATTTAATGGCGCTCTGCGTCCCGGCAGTCATCACCGCGATGATCTGCGTCACAAGGCCTGGCGCGGTCATCGTGCCTGTCAATGTCATGATCGCCGCGTGCCTCATGCACGTTATCACGGTCGTGGTGCCAGCGGTCGCAGGCCGAAAGCGAAAAGAGACCGATGACGAGAGCGCAGGTTGCCACTCGATTGCGATTTCTCATGGGGATCTCCGGAGCGCGGGAAAAAGAGCATAACACTGCGCGCGTGCGCAAAAGACTGCCGTTATGGATACGCTAACGCCTGCAGTAATATAAAAGCGAAGAGTTGCATTGTGAGGTCACTTCGCTGAGCAAAGGAAGCATCGCCGCAGATTCAAAAGCCGTATGTGCACCTTTTTCCGGTTACGCGGACGCATTGGCACGCATAAGGGTTGGTGGACAGTGCCAATGATGAGTCCGCATGCACAGTGCCACTCATTCACTGCGCCGTACGCGCACGGCCTGCATATGTCCCTAGCGCTGAATAATATTTATAGGTTTATATCTAATAATAAATAACATAAAGTATATCGTGTAACTATATAATAGTACGATAATTATAATTCAAACTCATGAACGTTGAACAGACACTGGTTCATTCTTTTAACAGGAACTAATCTATGCCCCTCGCTCGAATAGACCTTCCCGCAGGCAAGCCTCCGGCGTACCGCGCGGCGGTTAGCGAAGTAATCTACGCAGCAATGCTCTCTGCCTTAAATGTTCCCAAGAACGATCGCTTCCAGGTCGTTGCGGAACATTCTGCCGGCAACCTCGTGATCGATTCCGATTATCTCGGGATCCAACGCAGCGCGGATGCCATTGTAATCCAGGTGACTTTAAATGAAGGACGAACACTGGAGCTGAAGCGCGCATTCTATAAGGCTGTCGCTGACGGGTTGCATAAACGAATCGGGCTGCGGCGTGAAGATGTCGTTATCAGTCTGATCGAAGTAAAAAAAGAGAACTGGTCATTTGGCAACGGCGAGGCTCAATATGCCTGATGCTCTTGCTGCAGCCGCGCGCACTGGCGTGCGGGCTTGAACGGTGAGCGCTCCATCACCGCAGCTCCTCTTGCTCAGTAATTCGCGCGCCGCGGATGGCAGCTATTTGACGTGGCCGCGCGATGAAGTGCAGGCATTCCTGGGCGTTAGGTTGCGCGCCGTGCTCTTCATACCCTTCGCGGCCGTGCCTGGCACCGCGGCTGTGTATGACGATTATGCGCAGCGCGTGAGGTCCGCCTTTGCGGCAATGGGTTACGGCGTCGCTGCGTTGCATGCAGCCGAGGATGCGGCACAGGCCGTGCGCACTGCGGCAGCCATAGTCATAGGCGGCGGCAATACCTTTCACCTGCTATCCCAGTTGCACGCCGCGGGGCTTACGGAGGTCATTGGCGAGCGCGTGCGCGCTGGAATTCCTTACCTTGGATGGAGCGCCGGCAGCGTCGTCGCGTGCCCGAGCATCTCGACGACGAACGACATGCCCATCATTGCGCCGCCGTCGCTGCGCGCCCTGGATCTCGTAGATTTCCAGATCAATGTGCATTACACCGATGCGCACCCATCCGGGCACCAAGGCGAGACCCGTGACGAGCGGATCGCGGAATTCCTGAGCCTGCACCCTGCGATGACTGTCATTGGCTTACGCGAGGGCAGCCTACTGCATGTGTCCGGCATCGACGTACGTCTGGCGGGTACGGGTGCTCGCGTATTTCGCGCGGGTCAGCCGGTACTCGACTGGGCCGCGAACGAGCCGCTTCCGCGGGCCGGATGAGGGCTCGCGCGATTACAGCTGCGATCGCAACAGCAATGCAAGATTTTCGTAAAGGCGCCGTGAAGCCGACCGTCGCGCCCAGCGCTTGAGCACCATGCGCCTTGACTGCGCGATATCCGCATCGATCTGGCGGATCTGCTCGGTGGCGAGACGTGGGCTGAAGACGTTGAGATTGGCCTCATCGTTCAGTCGAAAGGAGCGATCGTCGAAGTTGGCGGATCCGACCGAGGTCCACACGGAGTCGATGACCAGGACCTTGCAGTGGATCATGGTGGGCTGATACTCGAAGATTTCGATCCCCGCCCGCAGAAGTATCCCGTACAAACCCTGTGCAGCCCAGCGGCCGATGCGCGCGTCGATATAGCGACCCGGAACGACGATCCGCACGCGTACACCCCGGCGGCGCGCCTCAATCAGCGCATCGACCGTCAATCGGTCGGGCACGAAGTACGGGTTTTCAATATCGATGGACGTGTGCGCGGCCGTGAGGGCAAGCAGAACCATGAGATGCATGCTCTCCGAACCGCCGACCGGAGAGCTGCCAAACATCTGCGCGTCCATGTCTCCCGCTACGGGAAGGTGCGTCGGAAAGTATTCCGGCCCGTGCAGAACTCGCCCGGTGGCCTTGATCCAGTTGTCGATGAATACGGCCTGCATCTGCGCGACCACCGGTCCAAGTACCCTGTAATGGGATTCTCGCCAGTCCTTGGGATGCTCACGGTTGTTCGCCCACTCGTGTCCAAAGCCCACGCCGCCGGTGTATCCGATCTTGCCGTCGATAATCATGATCTTGCGGTGTGTGCGATTATTGAGACGGCCGAGGTGAAACCATGACGGCGCGTGGTAGAGCTGCACGTCGGCGCCGGCTTCGCGCATGGTGCTCAGCATCGCGCTGGGCATGGCCCGCGAACCCAGCCAGTCAAGGAGCACGTGTACGTGTACACCACGGCGCGCCGCGCTTCTCAGCGCCTGGCAGAAAAGCTTGCCGATGTCGTCGCGAAACACGAAAGTCTCAAAGGTTATGCTGACCTCGGCCGCGTGGATGGCCTCCAGCATCGCGGGAAAGATCTCGGGACCGTTGATGAGTGTGGTCACTTCATTGCCGGCCACCAGCGGCGGGCCCAACAGTACGCCCAGAGCGCGCCGGAAGTCGGCGTCGCGGCTCGTGTAAAGCCGCCGCGGGCGATACAGCAGGCGCTTTTCAGCCGTCGCGAGATTGATGCCAAGCGTGACGAGCAGGGCCGTACTCAGCAGAGTGATGACAATCGTGGCGATCGTGGACATCGACAACTACGGCGTTGTTGGCGCGCCGTCCCCGGCAGTGAGCCTAGGCGGATCGTGATACGCGGCTGGCGAGGAGCCCCTGGGGCCTTCCCGGGGCACCCGCAGGCACCCGAAGTGATTTAAATTCCTGAAGACGAGGAGGGCGGCAAGTCGGCTGAAGGTGGAGGAGGTTGAGCATGGGCGGTTGCGAATTGTCAGCACGCATCGTACCCGGCGAGCGCTTGCGGCGCCACGCCGGACAGCCGACGTCCGGAACCGCAACGTAAGCTCGGTATCGCGCAAAATTCGACCGATTAAGCGGCTGACTCGTCGCAGCGGGTTTGCGATGATCCTGGCCGCAATAAGAAGGAGTTGCGCGATGAATGGAACTTTGATTAGAGCGCTACTCGCCTTACTTCCGGTGGGCATGCTGCTTTCCGGCGCGATTGTCTGGTTCCGCAGAGGAAGGACGTTACCGAATCTTCTACAGCTCGTCGGCGCGACGGGCCTACTGCTGGTCGTATTCTGGCATTTGTCGGAGGCGCTGCACTGGTTTCCACGGATGCAGTGGGGGCTGGAACGCAGCTACGGTCATTACGTCGATATGTGGAGCGCACTGCTGGGTCTCACGCTTTTCCCATTAGGATATCTACTCCACGCGCTTAAAGGGCGGTTCAGATAATCGGAGAGTCTCACGTGCAGCGACATTGATGCGAAAATCTCTCTGCTCATGGGGCAATTGGCCGAGATGCACGCAGCACTCGTAAAGATGCAGAGCAAGGATGAACTTGTCGCGCAACGCTAAAGAACAATACCCTCCCCGCGAGAGGGTCGAGCAGCTTAATTTATGAATTCGCGCGCGGTCGCGGTTCTAGATCTTTCCCTTCAGACCGCGCCGGGTACTTTAAGCGCGGCCCGATCTCTCGGCCATTCCGCGAACGCCACGTAGAACAGCAACACGAGGTTGACGAGCGGCACCAACATGCCAATCGCAATCCATCCCGGGAAACCTGCGCGACTGTAAATCTTCCAGAACGGCACAATTGCGACAACGGCGAACAATAAAAAGACGATTGGATGTCCCATTGCGAACATGGCTTTCGCCCCTTCTTGGCTTTTATGGACCCACTATCCGCCTGCGCGACGGATACTGCAAATAGGTTCGCCGATCGCGTCAGCCACTAGCTCAATCAAGAAGGCAAGATTCGCGGTTTGCAAGACTGATACTTGCTCGCGGTGAGGCCGCCCCATCGGGTCGAGTAAACCGGATCGGACGCCACTGCGGGTTCGGGCTCAGGAATTCGAGCACAGGACGCCAACCTTCGAGATGCTCCGCCGCGGCTTTAAGTGCCACGAGGAGCGGCACCGCCAGCATGATTCCAGGAATGCCCCAGAACCAAAAGCCGAACCACACCGTCAGCAGGATGATGAGCGCGCTCACTTCGAGCCGATGGCCGACGAATAGCGGCTGCACGAGCTGGCTTTCGATCAGATGCAGGCCGAGGAAGGCACCCGGCACCGCGAGCGCCTGACCGACGCTATTGAAAGTGACGAGCGCCGCGACAGCGACAATGCCGAGAGTAGTCATCGGGCCAACAAATGGAACGAAATTGAGCACGGCCGCGACAGTCCCCCAAAGTAGCGCATTCGGCATACCCAGCAGCGCCATTACGGCGGCAGTTGCAAGGCCGAGCCCCAAGTTAATCAGTGCGATGGTGCCAAAGTAGCGGCCGAGCTCGGCGCGAATGGCCTCCGTGACGCGCAGGCACGCGGCCGAGCGCTCGCTGCCGGAAAGAGCTGCTGCCATGCGCGCCAGCAGCGGCGGCCCGCCTGCAAGAAAGAACAGGGTGAGCGGAATGACGGTGATCGCCTCCAACAGGGATTGCGTCATCTCGAGCGCAGAGGAACTCCCCGAAGTCGTAGCTGGTACCGGGGCGGCAGCGTGCGGGCCCTCGGCGAGTTGACCGGCGCGCTCCTTGACCGCATCGACTTGGGCTATCACGCTGCGTACCGGTCTAATGCGCTGCTCGATTTTACGAATCGTCTGCGGAGCGCGTGCGAACCATTCCTTTGCAGGAGCTGAAATGCCGTCGACGATAGCGGCGCCCAGCAACAGCAACACGAGCATGACCAGCGCGGCGGCAAGCGTGCGCGGCACCCGTAGGCGGTGCAACGCATCGACCGCCGGAGAGAGCAGCAAGGCAAAGAAGAGCGCGAGTGCCACGGGGATAAATGCGACCGCGCCAAAGTACAGGATGGCACCCACGGCGAGAAAGGCGAGCAGCGTTGCCGCCTTCTTGACCCGCTGATCAACGCTCATAACACTCCCTGGGCGATACTCTTGCTCGCGTTCTCGCTTGTTAAACTGAACATGCAGCCCGCGTGCCACAACTTCTTGTCGATTCGCAGTGTCCTGCGGCATCGGCCGCGCTGGCGCTGCGTAACTTGTACCCTCGGCGCTCCGACACGGGTAACGGTTACACGGCGTTCGCAAACCCAAGGCATGCCTGCAAAACGGATCTCAGTACTTGGCGCAATGGTGCCGCGTATTCTTCATCATAATGCGGCGGCCAGGACTTAGGTTCCACGGCACCGGGCACTTCGTGCATATATCCCCGACACGCCAATTCCATCTGCAGAGCGTGAACGCCTTCGTGGGGCCGGCCGTAATGGCGAGTGATGAAGCCCCCCTTGAAGCGTCCGTTGGTCACGCGCGAATAGGCGGTGCGGTCGCAGACGCCTTCGACCGCTGCCGTTAATGCCGCCGCACAGCTGGCGCCCTCATAGGTCCCAAGGTTGAAGTTCGGCAGGTCGCCCGCGAACAGGCGCGGAATGCGCGAGCGGATGGAGTGGCAGTCGTAGACGACGATCGCCGCGTGCTGCGTCTTGAGTCTGCTGATTTCGCCGGCGAGCGCAGCGTGATAGGGCGCGTAGTAGATCGCGCGACGCTCGGCGATGGCGGCCGCGTCGGGCGCGGCACTTGGATTATAGAGCGCGTCGCCGTCGAAGGTCATGGTCGGGCAGAGCTCCGTCGTCGCCTGTCCCGGATAGAGCGAGGCGCCGCCCGGATCGCGGTTCACGTCAATGACGGTCCGCGAGATCGACGTACGGACCACCGTGGCGCCGAGCTCGTAAGCAAAGTCATAGAGCCTGTCGATCCACCAGTCCGCATCGCGCCGCGCGCGCCATGGTGAGAGGAGGCCCTGCGCATACGCCGTGGGAATCTCCACGCCCGCATGCGGCATGCTCAGGATGAGCGGAGCATCGTTGCGTGTGACGTGCAGCCAGTTCATGAGCCTGTCCAGGTCGCTCTCCCGCAGCGCCAGATTCGGGTTGCTATTATGCTTGGAATCTTCGGCAAGGGATGTCACGCATGATCAGCCTGTGGTTCGGCTCCGCGCTGCTCGAAGCCGGTTGGGCGGATAACGTGCGATTTGCGATCGCGGGCGGACGCATTGTCCGCATCGACGTCGGCGTCGAAGCGACGCCGCAGGATGAACTGCACGCAGTCGCTCTGCCCGGCGTGCCCAATGTGCACAGTCACGCCTTCCAGCGGGCGATGGCCGGACTGACGGAAATCGCCGGGCCGGGCGCCGACAGTTTTTGGACTTGGCGCAATGTCATGTACCGCTTCGTTGAACGCCTGCATCCGGAGGATATCGAGGCCATCAGCGCCTTTGCGTTCGCAGAAATGCTGGAGGCGGGCTTCACGCGCGTCGGCGAATTTCATTATCTGCATCACGATTGCGACGGCACGCCCTATGCCAACCGCGCCGAGCTCGCCGCACGCATCGCCGCCGCTGCACACGATACCGGCATCGGGCTTACGCTCCTGCCGGTCTTCTACGCACACAGTAACTTCGGCGGTGTGCCGCCCGGCGCGGGTCAGCGCCGCTTCATCAACGATCTCGACGGGTTTGCGCGTTTGCTGGAAGCCAGCCGCGGTGCCGTGCAGGCCCTGGATGGCGGCTGCGTCGGCGTCGCACCGCATAGTCTTCGCGCCGTAACCGTACCAGAGCTCGCTGCGCTCGTACGGCTCGCGGCCGCTGCGCCGCTGCACCTGCACATCGCCGAACAGCTGAAGGAGGTCAACGATTGCATCGCTTGGTGCGGGAGACGCCCGGTCGAATGGCTACTCGATCATCAGCCGGTCGATGAGCACTGGTGCCTTGTGCATGCTACGCACGTCAATGCCGAGGAGACTCATCGCGTGGCGGCGAGTGCGGCGGTTGCGGGTCTATGTCCGATCACGGAGTCGAACCTGGGGGATGGGGTCTTTCCTGCGGCGGAATATCTTGGGGCAGGCGGCGCGTGCGCCATTGGCACCGACTCGAACGTGCTGATCGATGCGGCCGAAGAGCTACGCGTCCTCGAATACGCGCAGCGCCTCACTCACCGCCGTCGCAACGTGCTTGCCGGCGGTGTCGAGCAATCGACCGGCCGCAGGCTCCTCGAAATGGCAGTGGCAGGCGGCGCGCAAGCCCTTGGCGGTGAGCGGTACGGACTCGCCGTCGGGGCGGATGCAGATATTGTCAGCCTCGACACGGCTCATGATGCACTGATTTGCCGCCGCGGGGACGCACTTCTCGACAGCTGGATATTCGCCGCGCGCGCGCCCGCGGTCGATTGCGTATGGCGCTTTGGGCGCAAGGTCGTTGCGGGTGGCCGCCACATCCATCGCGACGCGATCGCCGCCCGCTACCGGCGCGCGCTTGCGGCTCTACTCAGCTGAGTATCAATCGATGGTGATGGTCGTGCCGGTTGCCGTACCGGAGCGCAGATCGACGCTCTTGGGGCTTGACTGGCGGCTCAGTGTGCCCGAAGGATTGCTGGAGTTCCAAACCCAAGCCGACAGGTCGTAGAGGCCGGTGGCCAGTGTCTGACTTGCAGTGCCGCCTGGCACGCGGCTGAACGTGACGGAGCCGGAGCTCTGATCGAGGACGGCGCCGAGCGCCGCCACCGCAACGATGGCGCCGTTCTGACTGAGAATCAGCTCGCCGTTATTGTACTTGCCTGGCGCGGCCACCGCGGTCGTGACCGTAACCGAATCGCTGGTCGCGCCGCTGGCAACGCTGAGCGCTGCCACGCTGACCAGTACGGCGGTCGTCGGGCTGGGATTCGGTACGGTCACTTTCGTGCCCAGCGCGCCGTCGTTGAAGTTCGGCGCAATCGCCGCGACCTGATACGCTCCACTGCCCTCGCTGGGTGGTTCACTCACGGGCGTTGCAGCTGCACCGCCGCTGTAGATGACAACGTTGATGGGGCCCGTCGAAAGTGCAGCGTCACCCGCGAAATTCTTATTGAAGGGATCGATGGGCTGCTGCGCTACCACATACGGTACTTCGCCGCTGACCGGGACCGTCTGGTAGAACTGCACCACGGCGCCGGAGCTGGCAAAGTTCGTCGCCGTCGATACATTGACCAGGAAGTCGGCTGCGCTTGTCAGCGTTACGGTGCTGAGCGAGAGGCTGGTCGCAGCAGCCGGCGCCGCGACGCTGGGCGGAACCGCTTGGATGATCATGGTCTGGATGTTGGGGCCGTGTATCACCAGGTCATACGTCGTGGTAGTCGTTGCGCTCGTTGATGTTGCGTTGGTGGTGAGCGGGTAGAGCACAAAGCTGCCATCGGATAGGAGGGGCGTGCTCTTCACGACCACATGGCGCGTGCCGTCACTGCTTAGCGTCTCTGCGCTCACCTCAATGTCGGGATTACCGCTTGCGGTGGTAGTCGTGGCAGTCGTGGTCGGCAACGTCAATTGGCCCTGAATCGTCCCGGCGGTGGAGAGGTCGTAGGCTGTGAGATGCGGATTCAGCAGGAAGCCGGGCTGGCTGCTGTAGGTGAAGGGAACCAGATCGCGCTCGGCGTCGAAGTCGATGCCGACGCTGAAGGTGGCCGTCGTTACGCCAGAGCAATTGTCGGTTGTGGTCGTCACCGGAGTCACCGTGGTCGTCGTATCGGTGGCGGCCGTGGTCGTGGTCGCGCAGGTGCTCGTGGTGGGCGTCGTCACCCCAGTGGTTGAGACCCCCGTCGTTCCCACGCCGGTCGTGCTCGCGGTGGCGGAACTCGTCGCCGCAGCGGTGCCCGCACCGATAGCATCCAGTGCTGCCTTGGTGTCGTTGGGAATCGTCAACGCAACGGACAGGACGATGCCCTGCTCCGGATGAACGAGGTCGAGCGGCGCGGTGACGGCGGCGCCGGTAGTGTCCAAATATTGGACCTGGTCGTTGAAGAGCAGGCTCACCGCCTGCGCCGACGACGCGAGCGGCGCGGCGGAGTCGGTGAGCAGGAGCTGCATTTGCGCGTAGGTACCGGTCGGGATCTTCAATGCACTGCCGAACACGGCGAGTGCGCCGTTCGTCACTGTAGCCAGATCGATGGTTACCGGGGTCGAGAGCGGAAAGTCGAGCCAGCTGCTGTCCCCGGCAAGCGCCGTGGCGCTGGTGTTGAACTTAACGTCCTGGATGGTCACCCAGACGTGAGAATATTCAGCGCGCACGTTCGCGGTCGCCGACACGTCGGTGCGGGCTCCGCACGCCGCGAGCAAGCATGCTGCCAAGAGCAAGCTGAGGCGCACCAGAGACCGGCTTCGCATGACACGCTCCGTGTAGATGGCCGCAGATTACCGGGAAATGACCAGGCGCGCCATCAAGAATAGTGAAGCTGTGATGCGGTATTTGTGTTGTGGGCTGTCGCTGTTTTCCGACGGAGAGCGCGCTGAAAACCCTGGCAGAGCGCTGCAGTTAACCGCGTATTAGGCGCGTGCGGGCAGGTCGTTGTGACGCGCATTGACCTTGGCGAAGGCGACGGGAAGGATGAGAAGCGTTAAAAGCGTCGTCGACAACATGCCGCCGAAGATGACCAGCGCCAGCGGCCGCTGCGCCTGCGAGCCGATGGCGTGCGAGAAGGCCGCCGGAGCAAGACCCAAGGCGGCCAACAGTGCCGTCATCAGCACTGCGCGGAAGCGTCTGGAAGCTCCCTCAATCACGGCGTCGTGGAGCGTTCTTCCCGGTTCCCCGGCAAGCTCGCGGATGCTCGTGATCAGGATCACGAGATTTTGGATGGCGATACCGAAGAGCGACAGGAAGCCGATGCCGGCGGAAATACTCAAATCCTCGCCCGCGAAGTACAGTGCTGCGATGCCGCCGATTGCGGCGTACGGGACATTGATGAGCACGAGAAACGCATCCTTGATGCCGCGAAAAGCCAGGCACAGGAGCACGAAAATTGCAATCAGCGCCATGGGAATGATGACCAGGAGTTTTTGCTGCGCAAGTTTCATTTCGTTGAACTGGCCGTCCCAGCGGATCGTATACCCACGTTCCAGATGCACGTCGCGATTGACGAGCTCCTGGGCGGCGGCGACCGCGCCGCCGAGATCGCGTCCGCGCACGCCGAATTTGACGGCGATGTAGCGCTGCCCGGACTCACGATAGATGAAGAACGGTCCGTTCATGACCTGCACATTGGCGACCAGGCTCACGGGGATGCGGCTGCCATCGGGGACATCGATCAGCAGGCGGCGCAGCTCCTCCGGATTGCTGCGCGCATCCGGCGGCAGGCGCATGAACAGGTCAAATACCCGCTCGCCCTCCAGAATCTGACTTTGCGCATTACCGCCGACGGCGTTCAGCACCACATTTTCGACGTCGGCGACATTGAGGCCAAAGCGCTGCGCGGCGATGCGATCGATGGTGACGTTCAGTGTCGGCTGGCCAAGCTCCTTGAACACGCCGACATCGGCTATTCCGGGGACCTGTTCCAGGGTGTGTTTAATCTCCGCGGCGCGCGCTTCGAGCACCCTGAGGTCGGTGCCGAACAGCTTAACGGAATTTTCGCCCTTGACCCCGGAGAGCGCCTCGTCGACGTTGTCCTGGATGTATTGAGAAAAATTGACGTCGATTCCGGGAATGTCGGCGAAATATTTCTGCAGGCGCTCGATCACCGCCTGACGGTCGACGACGTAGCCCAGTTCTTGCGGAGTTTTGAAATACGCACCGAACTCCTGGTTGAAGATGCCGGTGGAGTCGGTGCCATCGTCCGGCCGGCCGATCTGTACGGCGACATCGCGGATCTGCGGCAGCGTCAGCAGTTCGCGCCGAATTTCGCTCGCCACCTGCGCCGAATACTCGAAGCCGACGGTATTGGGCAGCGTGACGCGTATCCACAGGTTATTTTCTTCCAGAGTCGGCAGAAAGCTCGATCCCAAGCGAATAGCGAGCCACACCGACAGCAGCAGAAGCACCAAGGAGACCAGCCCCAGCCGGATCGGATAGTGAATCAGAAAGGCGAGAAGCCGGCGGTAGCCCTCCCCGAGCCAGTCGACGAAGCGGGGCGGCCGCAGGCCGACCTGGCCCGCGAACAGCATGGCCGCGGCCCCCGGGATGAAGGTGATGCTGAGCAGGATGGAGGCGAGCAGCGCGAGACCCATGGTAAAGGCCATCGGCTCGAAGATCTTGCCCTCGACACCGCCGAGAAGAAAGAGCGGCGCATAGGCGACGATGATGATGGCCGTTGAGAAGATCATGGCACGCGCGACTTCCGCCGTCGCTTGCCGAAAAGCCTCGAGAGTCTGTCGATGCTCGCGCTCGAGATACTGCATGATGTTTTCGGTGACGATCACTGCGGCATTGGCAATCAGGCCAAAGTCGATGGCGCCGAGTGAGATCAGGTTCGCGGGCACGCCGAACCAGTTCATGCCGGCGAAGGACACGCACAGACCGAGAGGAATGATGGCGGCCACGATGAGCGCCATGCGCAGATTACCGAGGAACAGCCAGAGCACGACGAGCACCAGAGTGATTCCCATGAGCAGCGTGTGCGTGACGGTGTGCACCGTCAGATCGAGCAGTTCCTGGCGATCGTAGAAGGGCACAATTTTCACGCCGGGCGGCAAGCGTCCGCTGGCGTTGAGCTCACTCACCCGCGTGCGTACGCGCGCGAGCACGACGCTTGCGTTCTCGCCGCGGCGCATGAGCACGATACCTTCGACGGTCTCCGCGTCCTGGTCGAACTGCACCTGTCCGAGACGCTCGGCGTTGCCGAACTGCACGGTCGCAACATCGCCGACGCGAACCGGGGCTTTGAGACCCACAGGGCTGCCCGTGCCGCCCGTGCCGACGAGACTTGATATGGCGATGTTGCGAATGTCATCCAGTTTCTTGACAAGCCCGACGCCGCGCACCACGAGCTGCTGTTCGCCGCTCGGCATGAGGCCGCCGCCTACGTTGGCGTTGCCGTTAGTGAGCGCCTGCGCGAGCTGCGCAAGGGTGATGTTGTAATAGAGGAGCTTCTGCGGATCGACGAGCACTTGGTACTGCTTGACCATGCCGCCGAATCCATTGATGTCGGCCACCCCCGGAACACTCTTGAGATTCTTAAAGACCTCCCAGTCCTGCAGGCTCTTCAGGTCGACGATGTCGATCGCCGGATTGTCGCCCTTGATCCGGTAGCGCATGATCTCCCCGGTTGCATCCGCGTCCGGACTGATCGTCGCGTTAACACCGGTCGGCAGGGAAACCGTGGCCAAATACATCTGCGTGTTCTGGCGCGACCTGAAGTCATCTGCGCCCTCGCGAAACATGATCGTCACGACCGAGAGGCCAAAGAGCGATACCGAGCGCACCGAGGCGACGTCCGGGACTCCGGCTACGGCCGTCTCGATGGGGATCGTCAGCTGGCGCTCGATCTCGAGAGTGCTGCGGCCGGCCCACTGGGTGATGATCTGAATGTTGAGAGGCGCAATATTGGGATACGCCTCGATCGGCAGCGTGCGGAATGAGTACACCCCCAACGCCAGGAGTAGCGCGCACAGCAGCAGCACCAGTCCGCGGCTGGCGATAGCATGGTCAATGAACCGTGCCGTGATGCCGGGCGCCGTCACGGTCACTCCTCGCCAGTCATCTCATTCAGGAGGAGCGTGCCATCGGTGACGACCGGCACCTGCGCGCTGAGGCCTGCGGTGATGGCGTAACGATTCGCTTCGATCGCGTGCCCGCGCACCGGCACGCGCCGGAATTGCTTGCCGTCGAGGACGATGACGTAGTCCGAATCGCGGATGTGAATGACCGCGCTCTTGGGCACGATGAGCGCCATGCGCTCGCCGACCTTCAGGTCGCCGCGCACGAACATCTCCGGACGCAGGCGAAAATCCCGATTCGGCACGTCGCAGCGGATCGGCAGGGTATGCGTGTTGGGGTCGATACTGGGGGCGATGAAGGCAATCTGCCCGGAGAAGCGCTCGCCGGGCAGCGACGGGGTCTCGAATGCGAGCAGCTGGCCCAGCTTCAGGTATTGATAGTCGGCATCGTATGTATTGGCAAACAACCACAGCGTGTCGAGATTCGCGAGCGACATCAGCGCATCGCCGACATTGAGGTATCCACCCGGATCCACATTGCGCTGCGTCACGACGCCGCTGATGGGCGCGCGCACCATGAGGTATTCCGCGATCGTCGCGCGGCGCTCGAGCGTGGCAATATCCGCCGGGGCAGCGCCGAGGACCTTGAGCTTATTGGCCGCGGAGCGCAGCGTGATATCCGCGTCGCTGCGCAGTTCGGCATCAGAGCCGTCCGCGGCGAGGGTGTCGCGGAAGCGTTTGGCGAGTAGGAACTCATTCTCTGCGGAAATGAAGTCGGGACTGTAGATCTCGGCGAGTGGCTCACCGGCGTGCACGGATTGGCCCTCGAAGACGAAGATACGGCCTAAGCGCCCGGCCACACGCGCCGCGGCGATCCGCGTTTGTCGTTTGTCGAGCGCGAGCTTGCCCGTGATGGGTATGGTGTCTGCCACCCGTTGCTGCAGCGGCAACCCTGTCTTCACAAAATCCGCGCTGAAGCTCGTGTCGGCGGCCGCGTTGGCGGCGGCCGCCGCGGCGTGCGCAGGCGCTGCGCCACCCGCCCAAGTGACTGCGATCGTCATGTAGGCGGCGATCCGCAGCGGAACCGATTTGCACATGACCCTTCCTTTAATCCGGTTCGCGGCCGATAGCGGCGCTGAGGCTGACATAGGCTTGGCTTGCGGCATTTTGTGCCTGCAGCAGGTTGAGCTCCGCGCCGCGCAGGCTGCTCTGTGCAGTCAACAGATCGGAGAACGCGGTGCCGCCGTTGCTGCCGTAGCCGGCAAGCGCGAGCCGGTAAGCCATCTGCGCCTGGGGCAGCAGGCGGTCGCGGTTGAATTTGACCTGCTGCAACGATGTCTCGAGCGCGTGATAGGCGTTGGCGACCGCGAGTTCGAGCTGTTGCAGATCGGCGCTCTGTCCGGCCTGCGCCGCTTTCAATTGAACGCGCGCCTGGCCGACCCCGGCGCGCTCCTTCTGGTATCCCCAGGTCGGCAGGTTGACGCTCACTCCCACCGAATACAGGCGCGTGGAGTCCGGGCGGTCGAGCGCCGGATCGGTGTAGGCGCCGATGCTCAGTGAAAAGTCAGGAAGAAAAGCCTTCTCGGCCAGGGCCAGGCTTTTGTCGGCAGCCTGCATCTGCGCGGCATCGGCGGCCACGCGCGGGTTGCTCCGTTGCGCGAGCGCTAGGAGCTCTGCGAGCGGCTGCGCCGGCAGGTGCGGCGCGCTTGCGGCATCGCGCAGCGCAAGCGCGCTCTGTGAGGGACGGCCGACGAGGGTGTTGATTTGCTCTGCTGCGGACTGGATCTGCTTGTCGATGCCGAAACGCTCGTTGTTGAGACTTCCCACGGCTACCTGTGCGTTTAAGAAGTCGACGAATGCAGCCGCGTTGTGCGCGTAGCGCACCTTCGCCACCTCCTTAATCTGTTCGAGGCGCTCCAGATCCTCGTCCATGAAATGCCGCTGGCTCTGCAGTGCGATCAGCTGATAGAAGTTGAGCTGCAGTTGCGCGACCAGTTGAATCACGAGGCCGTCATACTGGCGCCCGATGACCTCCGCCTGCGCACTCGCGACTTCGCCGGCGAGGCCCCGTTTGCCGGGCCACAGGAACGGCTGCGTAAAGCTCGGGTAGGCGAAGAAGTCCGAGGAGCTTTTGAAGTCGAAGGGGCCGCCGGTGTTGGCCTGCTCGAGGAGTGAGACCTGCGGCGCCGGCAGTGAGGTGACCTGCGGCACTTGCAGTTTTGCGGCGAGATAGGCCTGATGCGCCTGCTCGAGCTGCGGGTTGCTGCGCTTGAGCTCGTCGACGAGTTCCGGCAGTGTCCAGGTCCTGTCGGCGCCGCGCGCGGCCTGCGCCGCGGTGTCCGGTTCCCGTGAATCCTGGGCGGCCACGGGCGTGCTGCAGCCGCCCGCGGCGAGCGCCGCGAACAGCCACGGCAGCACCCGCCGGCGATCGCTTGAGGGCAGCATAGCCTTGAGTGTAGGGAGGGAAGCTTTCATTAACCTTTCGCGCGCGCTGCATGCGTCTACTTATTGTTGAAGACGACCGTCAGTTGCGTGAGGCGCTGACGGATCTCTTGCGCCAGTCGGGGTTCGAAGTGGACGCCTTCGCCGACGGCGATCAAGCGTTCAATGCGCTGCTGTCACGCGACTACGACCTCGCGGTGGTCGATTTGGGACTGCCGGGCATGGATGGGCTGGCGCTCGTGCGCAGCTTGCGGCGGCAGCTGCGTGGCCTGCCGATTCTCGTGGTGACGGCGCGCGATGCGCTCGAAGACCGCGTTTCCGGGCTCGACGCCGGCGCGGACGACTACCTCGTGAAGCCCTTCGAACTGCAGGAGCTCGAGGCGCGCGTGCGCGCGCTACTGCGCCGCCATCATGCGGATCGCAACGCGCAGATTCGGATCGGCGCGCTCACGCTCACTCCCGGAGAGCCGCGCATCATGCTGGGCGGGGCGGCCGTTGACCTGCCGGCGAGTGAGTTTGCGTTGCTCGAGGCACTTGCGACCCGCGCCGGGCGTGTTGTGCGCCGGGATGATCTCGCCGGGCGCCTTGGACGGGGTATGGAGCCCCCGTCCGATACGGCGATCGAAGTGTGCGTGCATCGCCTGCGTCGCAGACTGAGTCCGTTTGGGCTTACGGTGCGCACTTTGCGCGGCTTTGGCTACTTGCTGGAGATTCCAGGCGGTGAATAGGCCGAGCCTGCGTGTCGGCCTGCTGCTGCGGCTCGGCGGCGCGCTCATCCTGTTGCTCGCGCTCGATGCGATCGCGTCGTATTTCACCGCGCTGCACTTTGCGAACCTCGTCTATGATCGGTGGCTCATTGATTCCACGCACTCGCTCGCGCAGGCCGTGCGCAGCGCCCATGGCGACGCCGAGTTCGACCTGCCCGCCGTGGGTCTTGAGGTTTTCCAGTTCGATGAGGTCGACAAGACCTACTACCGCATCCAGTCGGAGCGCCGCGGGTTCATCGCCGGGGAGGTGGCACTGCCCGCCGTAGCTGCATCACCCATCGGCGCCATTCGCCTCGCCGACGGCGTCGTGCATGGGCAGGCGGTACGACTGGTATGGATTCGCATTGCACCCGCCGGTACGCAGGATATTGTGACCGTTACGGTCGGCGAGACGCTCATCAAGCGCGCGACGCTCACCCGCGAGATTCTCCTCGTGATGGTCGCGCCGCAGGTCGCGCTGCTCGGAATAGCGCTGCTCCTCGCGTGGCTCGGCGTGTCGCGCGGTCTGAAGCCGCTGACGGATCTGGCGCGCGAGATCGAGGCGCGCGACCATCATTACCTGGCTCCCGTGTCCGAAGCCGGTCTGCCGCGTGAGGCGCGGGTGCTGGCGACGCGCATCAACGAGCTCATCGCGCGCCTCGGCAGTGCCATCGGGGCGCAGAAGCGCTTTGTGGCGGACGCCGCGCATCAGCTGCGCACGCCGCTGGCGGCGGTGCTGCTGCACGCGGAGCGCGCGGAACGGGCCGCTGACCCGGATTCCGAGCGTCTGGCTTTGCGCGCACTGCACGGCTCAGTGGAGCGGGCGGCGCGCCTGATTCAGCAGCTCCTGACGCTCGCGCGCACCGAGCCGGAGGCATCCGTCGCGGTGCAGTTCAGCAGAGTCGATTTGACGATGCTCGCGCGACGCGTCGGCGAGGAGTGGATCGCACGCGCGCTCGAACACGAACTGGATTTTGGTTTGGTCGTACCCCAGCACCCGGTTTGGGTGCGCGGTGATGAGCGCCTGCTCACGGAGCTGCTCTCCAATCTGATCGACAACGCATTTCGCTACGGGCGCAGCCGCGGGCGCGTAACCTTGGAGGTGGCGGCTGATGCGGTCGTGCCGCGCTTGGCGGTCGAGGACGATGGACCGGGCATCCCGGCCGTGGAACGCCAAAAGGTATTCGAGCGCTTTTACCGCCTTGCCGGAGCAGGGGGCGACGGTTGTGGGCTCGGGCTGTCGATCGTGCGCGAGATTGCGTCGTTGCATCACGCGCACGTCGAGGTCGCGAGCGGCGAGCACGGGCGCGGGGCGCGCTTTTCCGTGGTATTTGCCGAGTCGAGCAGCGAGTAATTGGCGCTGTTGCGGCGCACCATCACGCGCTGTGCGTGCGTTCGCGAGAAGCATGAGGCTTTGGTGTAACCTGCGTGCCCTCATCTTCGGGGATTGAAATGGCGCGCCAGCACGAAGCGCACATTCAAAAGCTGCGTCCCACGCAAATCACGATTGGGTTCATCGAGGTGCGTGTCAAGCGCAAGGATCTCGAAGCGCTCAGTAAGCATCAGCAACGCGCCTTTTTGGCTGAGCACATGATTCCGGCGGTGTTTGGTCCCGATGGGCGCGTCTATATTACTGACCATCATCATCTGGCGCGCGCCGCGCTCGAGGCGGGCATCGAGAGCGCATTTTTCCTGATCGAGGCCGACATGGCGCAGCTAGAATTCTCGGCCTTCTGGCGCGCCATGGGTGAGAAGCGCTGGGCGCATCCCATCGATGAACGCGGCCATCGGCAGCCATTCACCGCCATACCGAAGCACCTGGAGGAGCTGCGCGACGACGTCTACCGCTCAGTTGCGGGCTTCGTGCGCGACGCTGGCGGCTATGAGAAAACACCGACCGCGTTCGCGGAGTTTCTCTGGGCGGATTTTTTCCGACAGCGCATCGTGGTCGGACCCGCGCACGAGGATTTCCAGCGCGCGGTGGCTGAAGCGCTGGTACTGGCACGCAGCCCCGCCGCGCGCGACCTGCCGGGATACCGCGGCGCCGTCGCCTGACGCCCGCGCGCCTGTTACGCTGCGGCGTACGCCTCTGCCGCCGTCGTCGCCTTGAGAATCATGACGGGCCAATCGGAGCTCAGGGCGTAGCAATGCCACAGCTGCGTGCGGTTCTGATAATGGGCGAAGAGCTGATGGCCGATGTGCAGGGCGCCGCGAGTGACGACGATGCCGGCAAAGGGTCCGCAGCCGTAGGAGCGGCGGCCCATCGCGTCTTCAAAATAGATGCGGCTCGGGCGGCTGCACTGGAATCCGGTGTAGAGGCTGCCTTCGATCTCCCACTGATCACTGCGATACGTCGCCAGCACGTGCCCGCGGGACTCGTCGCACACAACACTACGGGAGAACTTGAAGGTCTGGGCTGGCCCTAGGCTTGCCGAGTGTTCGGAAGCCGCGTCCTTGAAGTCGAGCTGCAGCATGGCGTGTCTTTCGCAGAGGTCGAGACCTAGTATCCCAGATTCGGTGGGCGGACTTCAGTGTTTCGGACGCGCGCCAGCGAAGCCGGCGAGGCGCGCCGCGCTTCACGTTGCTTGAAGATGATTCTTCCAAGCACCGTCGGCAGCGCCCGGCCCTGCAACGGGACTTCGAAAGAGCGCGAAGCATCATAAGCCGCGGTGCAGGTTGGCAGAGTTTCATGCCTCGAGCGAGAAAGGCGTGAAACGCGTATTGCGGTCGTAGTAATCCTCATGCTCCGCGCGCTTGAGAAAACCGACGATCTTGTAGGTCAAGGGCGTCGCGATGATCTCCCAAGCGGACTTGAGCAGGTACTGCGTCAGCATGAGCGGCAGCAGTTTGTCCGTGCTCCACAGGCCGGCAAAGGCAATCGAGTAGAACAACGCCGAATCCACCAATTCGCCGCAGATCGTCGAACCGACCGTGCGCGTCCACAGCCAGCGGCCACGCGTCCACAGTTTCATTTTCGCAAGCACGTAGCTGTTGACGAAGGAGCCGCACCAGAACGCGATGATCGATGCGGCAATGATGCGTGGAGTGTTGCCGAAGATCGCTTCGACGGCAGAATTCTTATCGCGCGGCGGCAGGTGCACGATCACCGTGGCCATCAGCGCGGCGAACACCAAGGCTGCGAAACCGCTCCACACCACGCGCCGGTCGCGCGCGTAGCCATAGACCTCGGTGAGGATGTCGCCAAACAGATAGGAGATCGGGAAGAACAAAACGCCCGCCAGAAACGTGACCCGCCCGATCAACGGCAGATCAATGACGGACACCTTCGCCGGTCCGATCAGATTGGCGCACAGGAGCACGCAGACATAGGCGCCCAGGATGAGGTCGTAATACTTGTAGTCCTTTTGCATGCTCATTATTATGATTATTCAATAAGTTAGATAAACTACCTCGACAACTACGAGATCCCCGTCATCCGAAGGCGCCTCCTCAGCGTATAAGCGCACAGAAGCGGTCGATGGCTCCAGTATCTACCGCAGTGGGGGGACGCATGCAGCGATTTCTCTGTGCCATGGCGGTGCTCGCGTGTGGCGTCGCAGATGCCGTCACGCCGCCGCCGGTGACCCAGTGGCACGCCTGGAACGCGAACCTTTTCGTCGAGGCGCGCGCGCAGCAGCGCTTCGTGCTGCTCGATCTCGAGGCGGTGTGGTGTCATTGGTGCCACGTGATGAACGAGACCACCTATCAGGACCGCGAAGTCACGCGGCTGATCGGCGAGCGCTACATTGCGGTGCGCGTCGACCAGGATGCCGATCCGGCCCTGGCGGCTCGCTACCAGGACTACGGCTGGCCGGCGACCATCGTGCTGGCAGCCGACGGCTCGGAGATCGTCAAGCGCCGTGGGTATCTGCCGCCGCAGGCGATGGCAGCGATGCTCGCCGCCATCATCAAAGACCCTTCTCCGGGACCCTCCGTGCGCGCGCGCACGCCGGTGCAGCCCGCCCGTGCGGCGATCCTGACTGCGCTCGAGCGCCGCAAGCTCGTCGCGACCTATTTCGACGCCTACGATTCGCAGTACGCCGGCTGGGGGAGCGCGCAGAAGTTCATCGACGCGGACAGCCTGGAGTACGCGCTCGCGCACTCGAAGAGCGATCGCGCGCAGGCGGCGATGGCGCGCAGCACGCTCTCCGCCGCGACCGCTCTCATCGATCCGGTATGGGGAGGCGTCTATCAATATTCCGACCAGCGTGACTGGCATTCGCCGCACTTTGAGAAGCTGATGTCTTTCCAGGCGCAGTATGCGCGCCTGTATGCAGAGGGTTATCGGCTCCTCGGTGATCGAGCTTTTCTGAACGCGGCGCAGAGCATCGACCGCTACGTGGAAGAATTTCTCACCAGCCCGCAGGGCGTGGTGTACACCAGTCAAGACGCCGACGTCGACGCGCAGCTGACCGGCCACGTGTTCTACGCCATGAGCGACGCCGAACGGCGGCGCCATGCCAATCCGCGCATCGACACGCACGTCTATGCGCGCGAGAACGGCTGGCAGATCGCCGCGCTGGCGGCGCTCTACGATGCGACGGGCGACGGCCGGTATCTCGAGCGGGCGCGGCGCGCGGCGCGCTGGCTGAGCGCTCATCGCAGCATCGACGCGGGCGGCTTCAGCCACGGCGAGGCCGGTAGCATGCAGCCCGCGCTCGGCGACACGCTCGCCGTGGGCCAGGGCTTCGTCGCGCTGTACGCGGCAAGCGGCGAGCGCGCCTGGCTGAGGCAGGCGCAGCAGGCGCTGCAATTCATTGACAGCCGCTTCGCCGTCGCCGCGGGCGGGTATGCGACGGCTGCGCAGGCGGGGCAGACATCTGGGGTATTCAAAGAAGCGGTCCGCGATGTCGATGAGAACATCGGGGTGGCGCGGCTTGCCAATGCGCTGTACCGCTACGGCGGAGCCGCCGCCGCGCGCAGGATTGCGCGCCACGCAATGCGCTATCTCGCATCCGCCCAGATCGCCGATGGTGAGCGGCTGCGCGCCGGCATCCTCAGTGCGGATGAGGAATTGGCGCGCGAGCCGACCCACGTGACGATCGTCGGACACAAGGATGATGCGAGCGCGCAGACCTTGCATGCCGCGGCGTTACGCTATCCTGCGCTCTATCGTCGGATTGACTGGTGGGATAAGCGCGAAGGGCCGATGCCCAACCCCGACGTGCGCTATCCGGAGCTCGCGCGCGCCGCGGCGTTCATCTGCAGCGGCAGCGCCTGCTCGCAACCCGTATTCAGCCCCGTCGAGCTTGGGCACTCGCTCGATGTGGCCACAGCGCCGGATTGAGCCGCTACCGATCCAAACTGCGCGCTGCTTTTTCCAGCGCCTCCCAACGCGTGAACTTCTCCTGCAGCTGCGCTTCGATCGCGACGATGCGCTGCCGATCATTGCGCAGCTCTTCGGGAGCGCGCCGGTGGTAGTCCGGCAGACTCATGCGTGCGGTCACGTCGGCCTGCTCGCGCTCGAGCGCCTCGATGAGGGTCGGCAGCGCCGCCAGCTCGCGCTCGTCCTTGTAGCTGAGCTTGGTGCGCGCCTTGGGGCGCGTCGCGGCGAGTTTTGCCGGCGCCGCTGCCGTCGCCGCCGGTGCGGGCCGCTGCTGCAGCCAGTCGCTGTAGCCGCCGACGTATTCGCGCCATTGACCGTTGAGCTCGGCGGCGAGAGTTTGCGTTATGACGTTGTCGAGAAACTTGCGATCGTGACTGACGAGTATCAGCGTGCCGTCATAGTCCTGCAGCCGCTGCTCGAGAAGCTCGAGCGATTCAATGTCAAGATCATTGGTCGGCTCATCGAGCACGAGTAAGTTTGCCGGCCGTGCGAACAGCCGCGCGAGCAGCAGGCGATTGCGCTCGCCGCCCGAGAGCATCCGCACCGGGGACTGCGCGCGCTGCGTCGGAAACAGGAAGTCGGCGAGATAGCTCATGATGTGCTTGCGCTCGCCGTCGATCTCGATCCAGTCGGAGCCCGGGCTGATGGTGTCGGCGACGCTGCGGTTGGGGTCGAGCTGCTCGCGCAGCTGATCAAAGTAGGCCACCCGCAGGTTGGTGCCGCGGCGCACGCTGCCGCTGTCGGGCGCGAGCGTGCCCAGGATCAAGCGGATCAGGGTCGACTTGCCGGCGCCGTTGGCGCCGATGAGTCCGATGCGGTCCTGGCGCATGATGCGCATCGACAGCCGCTCAATCAGCGTGCGCTCAGCGAAGCGCTTGCTGACCTCGCAGAGCTCGGCAACGAGTTGTCCGGAGGCTTCTCCGGAGTCCAGACTCAGGCGCAGGTCACCCAGGCGCTCGCGGCGCGCCGCGCGCGCGCTGCGCAGTCGTTGCAGGCGACGCACGCGGCCCATGTCGCGTGTACGGCGCGCCTCGACGCCCTTACGAATCCACGCCTCCTCCTGCTGCCAGAACTTCTCGAAGCGGCGTGCCGCGATCCCTTCGCTGGCAATGTCGGCCTCCTTGCGCGCCTCGTAGGCCGCGAAGTTGCCGGCATAGGAGCGCAGCACGCCGCGGTCGAGCTCCACGATGCGGGTCGCGACCGCATCGAGAAAGGCTCGATCGTGCGTGATGAAAATGGCCGTCGGAACTTTGCGCAACAACTCCTCGAGCCGCTCGATGCCGCTGATGTCCAGATGATTGGTCGGCTCATCCAGCAACAGCAGTTCCGGCTGCTGCGCGAACGCGAGTGCCAGCGCGGCGCGTTTGCATTCGCCGCCGGAGCTGACGTCGGGCGCCTGCTCGCCATCCAGATCGAAGCGCTGCAGGAACTCCGCGAGGCGCGAGTCGCGGCGCCAGACCTCACGCTCATCCGCGCCAGCGGCGCGCGCCGCGCCGGCTTGCATGGCCGCAAGAGCGCTCGCGCGGGCGTGCAAACTCGCGCGCAGCGTCGCGGCGCTCGGCAATTGCGGCTCCTGCTCGACCCAGGCGCGCCGCAGGCCGTTGCGGTGCTGCAGCTCACCGACGTCCAGTGCGGCGACTCCGGCGAGGACGCGCAGCAGAGAGGATTTGCCGCTGCCGTTGCGTCCTATTAGGCCGATGCGCTCGCCCGCCTCGACGCTCAGTTGCGCGCGGTCCAAAAGCGGGTGATCGCCAAAGGCGAGTTGTCCATCGAGGAGTGTGACCAGGGGCATAGTGTGGATTGTCCGGGTTGCGCCCGTCAGGTCAAAGCCTGTAGAGTCGCAGACGCCTTCTCATACGTCCGCAAGCGCCTGCGCGCTGCTGACGAGTCCATTTCAAAGGATTTCCATTCATGTCATTTGCTGATCTCGGGCTGACGCCCGAGTTGTTGCGCGCCGTGGCCGAACAGGGTTACACGACGCCGACTCCCATCCAACGCCAGGCCATCCCCGCGGTCCTCGCCGATCGCGACGTGCTCGCCGGGGCCCAAACCGGCACCGGCAAGACCGCCGCGTTCATTCTGCCGATCCTGCAAAAACTCGGCGCGCCACCCGCGCGTGCGCCGCGGGCACTGGTGCTGACGCCGACGCGCGAGCTTGCGGCACAGATTGCCGAGAGCGCCCGCTGCTACGGCAAATATCTGGATTTTCGCACGCACGTCGTTTTCGGCGGCGTCAATATCAATCCGCAGATCCTCAACCTGCGCGGCGGCTGCGACCTCCTGATTGCAACACCCGGGCGGCTGCTTGACCTTGCGCAGCAGGGCGCCGTGGAGCTGCGCGCGGTGCGCTGCCTGGTGCTCGACGAGGCCGATCGGATGCTCGACATGGGCTTCCTTCCCGCCATCAAGCGCGTCCTGAAGCTGCTGCCGCGTGAGCGCCAGAACCTCATGTTCTCGGCGACCTACACCGCGGAGATACGCGAGCTCGCGAGCCGCATCCTGCGTAACCCCGCAGCCATTGAGGTCGCGGCGCCGAATGCAACTGCCGAGCGCGTCGATCACCAGGTGTACCGGGTTGCGAAGGATCGTAAGCGCCATCTGCTCGCGCACCTCATCGGCGCGGGCAACTGGCATCAGGTGCTGGTGTTTACGCGCACCAAGCATGGCGCGAACCGCCTGACAAAGCAGCTGCAATCCACCGGCATCCTCGCCACCGCGATTCACGGCAACAAGAGCCAGGCTGCGCGCACCAAGGCGCTGCACGACTTCAAGACGAACAAGGTGACGGCGCTCATCGCCACCGAGGTAGCCGCGCGCGGCCTGGATATCAAAGAGCTGCCGCACGTGGTCAATTACGAGCTGCCGAACGTACCGGAGAATTACATACACCGTATCGGGCGCACCGCGCGTGCCGGCGGATCGGGACAGGCGGTATCCCTGGTATCCCCGGACGAGGCGCCGCTGCTGAAGGACATCGAGGCGTTGCTGCGCCGCAAGCTGCCCGTCACGGCCCTGCCAGTCTTCAAGTTCTAACGCGCGCGCGCCTAGAGCGCGCCCGCGGCGTCAAGTTCCGCAGCGATTGCGGTGCCGGCGGCGCCTGCAATATTCTGCTGCGTTGACCGGTCAGTGCTTGCAAGGAGTGCTCACCATGGTCCTCAAAGTCACGCGCATTGCCGTCCTCTTTTCGATTCTGTCGGCCGCAGCGACCGGCTGTCACCTGGCGAGCGCCGCCAATACTCCGGTACCGATGCCGGCAACCGACGAAGCGCTCGCACCCGGGGCGTCCGTACGCACGGCGGTCATCGCCGGCGGCTGCTTCTGGGGGATTCAGGATGTCTTTCAGCACGTGAAGGGCGTGGTGAGCGCAACCTCCGGCTACTCGGGCGGCACGGCATCGACGGCACGCTATGAGATCGTCAGCAGCGGCACGACCGAGCACGCTGAATCGGTGGAGATCACCTACGACCCCAACCAGATCACCTACGGGCAACTGCTGCGGGTGTTTTTTGCCGTGGGGCATGACCCGACGCAACTCGACCGGCAGGGGCCCGACACCGGGATTCAATATCGATCGGTCATCTTCTACCGCGATGCGGAGCAGCAGCGAATTGCCGAAGCGTACATTGCGCAGTTGCGCGACGCGAAGGTGTTTGCGCGGCCGATCGTGACGCGGGTGACGCCGCTTAAGCGCTTCTACGAAGCCGAGGGCTATCATCAGGACTACGCGCGGCGCCACCCGCATGACCTCTATATCGTCTACAACGACGCGCCCAAAGTAGAGCACCTGCAGCAGCAATTTCCGGAGCTGTACCGATGATCCGCCGCCGCGCCATTCTGGCCTCTGCGCTGCCGCTGGCCGCATGGCTGTTGCTGCCGAGCGGCAAGGGCCGACTCTGGAACCTCGCCTACGCGAGCGCGGATGAGGTCCTTGTCAGTGTCACCTTGTTCGACGATGCGGGCCGGGAGTTGCGGACCGCGCAGGTGGCAAAAGTCATGAAGACCGACGCGCAGTGGCGTGCGCAGCTGACGGCGCTGCAGTTTGCGGTGGCGCGCCAGCACGGCACCGAGCCCGCCTTCCAAAATGAGTATGACAATCTGCACGATCCGGGTCTGTACCGCTGCATCTGCTGCGCGAACGCATTGTTCAGCTCCGCCACCAAATATGACTCCGGCACCGGCTGGCCGAGTTTCTGGGCGCCGATCGCCCGCGCGAACGTCAAAACCTCAACCGACAGCAGCCTCGGCATGACGCGCAGCGAAGTCGCCTGCGTGCAGTGCGATGCGCATCTGGGACACGTCTTCGACGACGGCCCGCCGCCGACGCACTTGCGCTACTGCATGAACTCCGCGTCGCTGAAATTCATCAAGAAGCCGTAGCGATCAGTTGCGCGGCGGCGCGCGCCTACGGGCGCGCCGCGCTGAGGAGTGCATAGCGCCGGCCTTGCGGCAGCTCGTAGCGCGCGCTGATGCGGACGCTGCCCGCGGCGGCGAGCGCACCTGCGAGACCGTCGTCGGGCACAGCGAGCGGCTGCCAGCGACTGATGAGGCGGCTCACTTCTCCGGGCGCATGCCCGGGCAGCATGACGAGCACGCGGCCTTCCCCCGCGTGTTGATGTAACCAGTCAGCGACCACGCGGGCGGCCGCATCGCGCGGTGGCGACAGTGTGGCATAGCTCATGCGCAAGCGATGGTCGAGGATGGCGATGGTCGTCTCATCGGGATTGAGGACGGCAAGCTCGCGCCCGGCGCTGTCGCGCTCGATCCGCCGCGCGAGCGCCGCCAAGTCCTGCCAGCGATCGATGACCGGCAGCACCAGAAGCCCCGTCACGGTGAATGCCAGAGCGTAGGCCGCATAGGTCGCGGCGATGCTGGCGCTGTATTTGTGTGCGCGCTGCAGTGCTGCCGCGAAGTGCAGCGTCAGCAGTGTCAGCGGCACCACTGCCAGCGCGACCACCCCATCGGCCGTCCTGATTGCGACCTGACTTTCGGCAGCCGCGAGGAGGCCGAGGAACGCGGCGCACAGGCAGGCGATGAGCGCGACTAACCAGCGGGTTGCCGTGAGGCAGGCCGCGTCAAAGCGCGTCGCGCGCCGCGGCAGCGCATCGGCCCACAATGCCACGAGCAGTGCGAAGCCGAGAATAGCCGGCGCGGCGTACACGTCCCGCGCAGTGGCAGCGAGCGACAGCACGCCAAGAAAGGGCAGGAAGGCGCACACCGCAAAGCGCCACGGCGTGCCGGCCGTCGGGGCGTGGCTGGCATGGCCGCTGCGCAGCGCGCGCGCCGCGCGTACCACCGCCGCGGCGGCCAGGAGCGTCCAGGGCAGCAGATACACGGGCAGCTCGCTGAAGTATTTCCCCCACCAGTTGAGGTGCCCCTGCGCGTAGTCGTGTCCGGGTGTCGCCGCGAGCGCGGCAAAGCGCCCCGCCAGGTTTTCCCAAAACAGAACCCGGAGTGAATCGGCGCCGCCGCTCGTCGCGGCGACCGCCAGGATCCACGGACCGATGAGCAACGCCTGCAGCGCCGCGCCCGCGTAGAGTTCCCAGCGCCGCAGCTCCGACCAGCGCCTTTCCCAGCCGATCAGCGTCAGCAGCGCGAGCGCCGGCACGAGCCATCCGGGTGCACTCTTTGCCATGAATCCCATGGCAGCCCCGGCATGCATGAGCGTGTAGCCCCAGAATTTTCGCGCACTGGCGCTTGCGGTATAACCGCTGTAGGCACCGAGGAGCGCAACCGCACTGCCGGCCAGCAAGGCCGCATCGGGGGCGAGCCAGCTCAGGACGCGATAGCTCAGAAGTGCAGAGGCGCTGATGAGCGTTGCGACGAGCGCGGCTTGCCTGCCCGCCATTCGCGCCGCGAGTGTGCCGATGGCCGCTGCGAGCATGAGCGCGTAGAGAAGATTGGGCAGACGCACGAGGGCGGCGGAGTCGCCGAACGCGGCGGTTGACGCCCCCGCGAGCCAGTAGGTGAGCGGCGGCTTCTCGAGAAACGGCGTGCCGGCGAGGCTCGGAATGGAGCGCTCGCTCTGCTGACTCATGCGCCAGGCAATGTCCGCCTCACGCGGCTCGTCCGGAGTCCACAAGCCGCGATCAAACATGCCGAGCAGCCACAGCGGTGCAAGGGCGAGGATGATCGCGCCGGCCCAGGCGTGCTTGCCGGCCGCAGGCCGCGCCACATCCGCGAAGTTTGTCGGGCTGCTCGGCATCGCGCCACACGCCATGATCGCAGCCAACGATTGTAACGGCCGCGCCCGCGGCACGCGGAACCCATTGCACTGGTGGCGTCCACTTGCGCGACAATGGCCTGGATGGGCAACCGACTGACTATCCCGGCGCCGGCGGCCGTCGGCACCGGCAGCATTTCACGGCGCCTCTTTGTGCAGGGCATCGGCGGCGGCGCGCTGGCGCTCGCTGGCGGCAAGAGGCGCGCATTCCCCGCCCCCGCGGCGGCACGCGCGGGGCTCGCCGGCACCGAATTCGATCTGGAGGTCGGTGAACTGCCGGTCAACTTCACCGGCCGGCCGCGCCTTGCGACCGCGGTCAACGGCCAGGTGCCGGCGCCGCTGCTGCGCTGGCGCGAGGGTGATCTCATCCGCGTGCGGGTGCGGAACCGTCTAGCGGTGCCCACCTCAATTCATTGGCATGGTCTACTGGTGCCGGCCGCGATGGACGGAGTTCCCGGCCTCAGCTTTGACGGCATCAAGGCGGGCGCAACCTTCAGCTACGAATTCCGCGCTCGCCAGTCGGGGACCTATTGGTACCACAGCCATTCGCGATTTCAGGAGCAGGTCGGTCTCTACGGTCCGATCATCATTGAGCCGGCCGGTGGCGAACGCCACGCGACTGAGCGCGACTACGTCGTGCTGCTGTCGGATTGGACTGACGAGGATCCCGAGCACATCTACGCGACGCTCAAGCGCGACAGCGAGTATTACAACTTCGCACAGCGCACGGTCGGAGATTTCTTCGCCGCTGCGCGTCGCCAGGGCCTGCGCGCGGCGCTTGCCGAGCGGCGCATGTGGGGCGACGCCCGCATGGATCCGACGGATCTTGTGGACGTGTCGGGCTATGCCTACACGTATCTAATGAACGGCGTGGCGCCCGCGGGCAACTGGAGCGGCGAATTTCAGCCCGGCGAGCGCGTCAAACTGCGCTTCATCAACGGCTCGGCGATGAGTTTCTTCGACGTGCGCATTCCGGGCCTCGCCATGACCGTGGTCGCCGCCGATGGGCAGGATGTTGAGGCGGTGACGGTTGAGGAGTTGCGCATCGGCGCGGGCGAGGTTTTCGATGTCATCGTGCAACCCGGGCAGGACGAGGCCTACACGATATTTGCGCAATCGCTGGATCGTTCCGGCTATGCGCGCGGCACACTCGCGCCGCGCGCCGGCATGCGCGCGCCGATTCCGGCCATGGATCCGCGGCCGCAGCTGTCGATGGCCGATATGGGGCTGGGGATGGGGGTCGACATGGCCTCCATGCGGGCGATGGCGCCGCAGGAAAAAAATCCGGGCGTCGACATGCGCGTGAGCACGCCCGACACCCGTCTCGATGATCCGGGTGTCGGCCTGCGAAACAACGGCCGGCGGGTATTGACGTACGCCGATCTGCACAGCATCGGCGGATCGGTTGATGCGCGTCCGCCGGAGCGCGAGATCGAGCTGCACCTGACGGGTCACATGCAGCGCTTCATGTGGTCCTTCGACGGCCGGAAATTCTCCGAGGCGCAGCCGCTCGAGTTCCGCCAGGGCGAGCGGCTGCGTATCGTACTCTTCAACGACAGCATGATGACGCATCCCATCCATCTGCATGGCATGTGGAGCGAAATCGACGCGCCCGCGGGCGCATTCCAGGTGCGCAAGCACACGGTGGTGGTACGTCCCGCGCAGAAACTGAGCTACTGCGTGAGCGCCATGGCCGCCGGTCATTGGGCCTTTCATTGCCATCTCCTCTATCACATGGAGGCGGGCATGTTTCGCGAAGTGACGGTCGCTCCCGCGCTGCGCTCGTGAGGCGTCCCGCACCATTCGCGCTCATCGTGCTGCTGACGATTGCGGGCGTTCGCAGCGCCTGCGCGGCGAGCGCCATGGCGCAGAGCATGCAGATGAACGACGCGGCGCCCCTCGGGATGCTGTGGCTCGATCAGCTCGAATGGCGCGCCGCCGCTGCGGGCAACGCCGCGGCCTGGCAGGGGGAGGGCTGGTACGGGGGCGATTATGACAAGGCCTGGCTGCGCACCGAGGGCGAGTCCTCCGCGCTGCGCAGCGATGCGCGGATGGAACTCCTCTGGGATCATGCGCTCGCGCGCTGGTGGAATATCGAGCTCGGCGCGCGCGAGGATTTCGGCACGGGCCCCGCGCGCAGCTGGGCGGCGCTTGGCGTGCGCGGCCTTGCGCCGCAGGGTATTGCTGTGGAAGCTACGGTCTATGCCGGCGATGCGTCGCGCACGGCTGCGCGGCTCAAGGTCGAATATGAACTACTCTTCACGCAGCGCCTGGTACTGCAGCCGGAGATGGAGATGAATCTCTACGGCCGGGCCGATGCGGCGCGCGACAGCGGCAAGGGCCTGGGCGACTTTGCAGTCGGACTGCGGCTGCGTTATGAGCTGCGCCGCGAATTCGCTCCGTACGCGGGCGTGGTGTGGACGCGGCGCTACGGCGCGGCCGGGGGTTTTGCGGGCACCGCTGGCGCGGATCTCAATGAGGTCAGCGTGGCGCTCGGCTTGCGCGTGTGGTTGTAGGGAGCGGCGCAGTTGAATAAATGGATGGTGCTCGGCGCGACGCTCGCCGGACTCGGCGTGCTCCTCGGACTATTCGTGTTCTCCGGAGTCTATGACGTCGGCGCCGACCGCCCGCACACGGCCGCCGTGGGCGCCTTGCTTACCCTCCTGCGCGACCGTTCCATTGAGCGCCGCGCGGCGAATGTCGCCGTGCCAAACCTCGATGATCCGGCGCGACTGCACGAGGGCGCCGAGCACTACAGTGCCATGTGCGTGGATTGTCATCTCGCCCCCGGGATCACCGTCAGCGAGATTCGTGCGGGCCTGCTGCCGCATCCACCGAATCTGTCGCGGCAGCCCATCGATCCACGGGTGGCCTTCTGGGCCATCAAGCATGGCATTAAGGCCACCGGGATGCCCGCCTGGGGCCAGACCCACGACGATGAGGAGATCTGGAACATCGTCTCCTTTGTGCACCGCCTGCCGCAGATGACCCCGGATGAATACCGTGCCCTGACGGCAGTCGCGGACGCCGATGATCATCCGGCGAGCAAGGACGAGCATGCGCACGCGCACGAGCCGGCCGCCGCCCGCTAAGGCTCGCGTGCGTGCGGCTGTGGCGCATTCTTGCGCGCGCCCTTTGGGCTCGAACCTAAAGGATGCGGCTCAGGCAGAGCGCGGCTGGCAGAAGAAGACCTGCGCGGGAAGAATGTTGAGGGGCTCGAAGCGGCGCTCGACCAGCCGGAAGATCCGTTGCAGGTCCGGGAGCACGCGGGTGGTGAACTGATAGACGAGAAAGCTGCCGCGCGGATCCAGCACCGAGTGCGTGGTGTTGAGGATGCCACGACGCAGCTCCGGCTGCATGGAACCCAACGGCACGCCGGAGATCACGTAATCGGCTTTGACGTGACCGAGGTCGCGCAGCACCTTGTCGGTGCGAACGGCCGATTCGAGCACCACCTGCAGACGCGGATCGCGGATTGAACTCTTCAGGAAACGCACGAAGTCGGTATTGGTCTCGATCGCGATCAGGCTCGCATCGGGGCGCATCCGCCGCAGCACCTCGGCGGTGAAGGTTCCCACGCCCGGGCCGTATTCGACGATGACGCGGGCATTCGCCCAATCGACCGCCTGCAGGACCTCGTCAATCAGAAAGCGCGAACTGGGAATGAGCGACCCCAGCATCCGCGGGTGCTTCAGGAAATTGCACGCGAAGAGCAACAGCTCGCCGCGGCGGGTAGGGGCGCTTTGAGACACGGCTCGCCTCTTGTATTCGGGTCTGGATTGGAGACTGTACCAGCACTGAGCCCTTTGTGCGGCTCACTTGTGGCGACCGCAACTCAACTGACAGGCGGGTTTCGCTCGCAGCCCGATTTGGTTAGAATAGGCGGCCCCCTAGAGGGGGTATTGGAGAGAGGTCCCCGCACCTGCGGGGACGGGCGGGGATGCTCGGGCAGCCACGCGATGAGCGCGGGGCGGTGCGGGCTGGGCGCCTCCAAATGATCGTGCGGAAAGCCCCCCGAGGGGCTTTTATTTTTTGTGCGGGCTTTTTGGGTCGAGGGCGGCGGGATGACCGGGACCTTGCGCGAGCGGCTCATTGCCCTCATTGAGCCTAGCGTGGCTGATCTCGGCTGCGAGCTCGTGGAACTCGAACTGAGCCCGGGCTTGTTGCGCGTTTTCGTGGACCGCGCGGACGGTGTGCGGATCGAGGACTGCGAGCGGGTGAGTCGTGAGGTGTCGGCACTCCTGGATGTCGAGGACCCGATCCCGACGGCGTACCGCCTTGAGGTGTCCTCGCCGGGCTCCGATCGGGTGCTGCGCACGAGTGCTCATTTCGAGCGCTTCGTCGGCGCGCGGGTGTGGGTCGAGTTGAAGGTAGCGCGCGCGGGCGGACGCCGCCGCTACACCGGGCGGCTCGCCGCGGTGCACGGTGAAGGCATCACGCTCGAGGTCGATGAGCAGGCGGTCCGCGTGCAGTTTGCTGAAATCGGCAAGGCAAAGCTTGCCCCGTAGGCGTACAGCGTCTGCGGTGGAGGAGATGATTGTGAACAAGGAAATTCTGATGGTCGTCGACGCCGTCTCGAACGAGAAAGGCGTCGATAAAGAGATCATTTTCGAAGCGCTCGAGGCAGCGCTCGCTTCGGCTACGCGCAAGAAATACGGCGAGGAGCTCGATGCGCGCGTGGCGATCGACCGCAAGACTGGCGACTACGACACTTTTCGTCGCTGGAAGGTGTTTGCCGACGACTCGACGGAACTGGAGGTTCCGGAGCGCGAGCTGCGCCTGGAGGATGGGCGCGATATCGACCCCGCGGTCGAGCCCGGTGGCTTCGTCGAGCAGCCGATGGAGTCGGTCGCATTTGGCCGCATCGCCGCCCAGCAGGCGAAGCAGGTCATCGTGCAGAAGGTGCGCGAGGCCGAGCGCGCACAGGTCGTCGAGCAGTATCGCGACCGCGTCGGGCAGCTCGTGAGCGGTGTCGTCAAGCGCGTCGATCGCAACGGCATCTATGTCGATTTGGGCAGCAACGCCGAAGGCTTCGTGCCGCGCACCGACATGATTCCGCGCGAACAGGCGAAGCCCCAGGACCGCGTCAAGGCCTATCTGAAGGACGTGCGCTCCGAGCCGCGCGGTCCGCAGCTGTTTCTCACGCGCACCGCGCCGGAATTTCTCGTGGAGCTCTTCAAGCTTGAGGTGCCCGAGGTCGGGCAGGGGCTGATCCAGATCCTCGGTGCCGCGCGCGATCCGGGCGTGCGCGCCAAGATCGCCGTGCGCAGCAACGACCCGCGCATCGATCCGGTGGGAGCCTGCGTCGGCATGCGCGGTTCGCGCGTGCAGGCGGTGTCGAATGAGATCGCGGGCGAGCGCGTCGATATCATTCCGCACGATGCGAATGCGGCGCAGTTCGTCATCAATGCCATGTCGCCCGCCGAGGTGCTTTCGATCGTCGTCGACGAGGAGTCGCACAGCATGGACATTGCGGTCGCCGAGGAGAAGCTCTCGCAGGCGATCGGCCGTGGCGGCCAGAACATCCGCCTCGCCAGCCAGCTCTCCGGCTGGGATCTCAACATCATGACCGAGTCGGACGCGGAGGCGAAGAGCGAGAGCGAGGCGCGTGGTCTCGTCGAGCTGTTCATGAAGCAGCTCGACGTCGATGAGGACGTGGCGACGATCCTCGCCCAGGAAGGCTTCTCGACCATCGAAGAGGTGGCCTACGTGCCCCAGGCCGAGCTCATCGCCATTCAGGAGTTCGACGCCAACATCGTCAAGGAGCTGCGCAACCGCGCGCGCGATGTGCTCCTGACGCAGGCGATCGCCAGCGAGGAGAGTCTCGATCAGTCGATGCCGGCGGACGATCTGCTGCTGCTCGAGGGCATGAGCCCGGATCTGGCACTCGCGCTGGCGCGCCGCGGCGTGCGCACCCGCGAGGATCTGGCGGACCAGTCGGTGGATGATCTGGCGGATATCGAGGGACTGGCGGCCGAGGAGGCCGGCAAGCTCATCATGACAGCACGCGCGCCCTGGTTCGAAGCGAGCCATTGATGGGGGCCGAGGATCTATAGCTCATGGCCGAAGTAACCGTTTCGCAATTCGCCGAAGTACTGAAGGTGCCCGTGGACCGGCTGCTGGTGCAGCTTGATCAGGCGGGCATCAAGGTCGGCGGCCCGGACGATCGTATCAGCGACGATGCGAAGCTCGAGCTCCTCACGCACCTGCGTCGCAGCCACGGCAGCGAGGAGGACGGCGGCGCGCCGCGCAAGATCACCTTGAAGAGAAAGACGCAGAGCGAGCTGAAGCTCGCGAGCGTCCAGGGTCGCGCGCGCACCGTCAATGTCGAGGTTCGCCGCAAGCGCACCTATATCAAGCGCGACGTGCTCGAAGAGCAGGCGCGCCACCAGCAGGAAGAGATTGATGTCAAGCGCCGCGAGGCGCTCGAAGCGGAGCGCCGCGAGAACGACCGGCTCGAGAACGAGCGCCGCGAGCGCGAACGCGTCGACATGGAGAACCGCCGCCGCGCCGAAGAGGAGCTGACGCGCAAGAAGTCACAGGACGAGGCGCGCCGCCTGGCGGAGGTGCGCACGCGCGAAGAGGCCGAACGCCGCGAGCGCGAGCAGCGCCGCGCACCCCCTGAGCCTGCGCGCCCGCGCGTAGTCGAGGCCGTGGTCGCTGCGGAAGAGGTCGACGACAAACAAACCCGCTACGGACGGCAGGAGCTGCACGTGGCGGGCGACGTGAGCTCGCGCTACAAGAAGAAGCGGCGGCTGAAGGCGCGCACGGTCGGAGTGGGCACGGATGCGCCCCATGGATTTGAGATGCCCACGGCGCCGGTGCACCGCGAAGTGGCGATCGGCGAGACGATTACCGTCGCTGAGCTTGCGCAAAAGATGGCGGTGAAGGCGACCGAGGTCATCAAGGTGCTGATGAATCTCGGGGTCATGGCCACCATCAATCAGCCGCTCGATCCGGAGACGGCCGTCCTGGTCGTGGAAGAGATGGGCCACACGGCCAAAGTACTGCGCGAGAACCAGATCGAGCACGAGCTGCAGGGCGTGCCGAGCGAGGCCGCCGAGGAGGAGCCGCGTCCGCCCGTCGTCACCGTGATGGGCCACGTCGACCACGGCAAGACTTCGCTCCTCGATCATATCCGGCGCACCAAGGTCGCCGCCGGCGAGGCGGGCGGCATCACCCAGCACATCGGCGCCTACCATGTCGAAACCCCCAAGGGCGTCATCACCTTTCTCGACACTCCGGGCCATGCGGCATTCACGGCCATGCGCGCGCGCGGCGCGAAGGCGACCGACGTGGTGGTGCTGGTGGTGGCGGCCGATGACGGAGTGATGCCACAGACCATCGAGGCGATCCAGCATGCGCGCGCGGCGGGCGTGCCGATCGTCGTGGCCGTCAACAAGATCGACAAGAGCGACGCGGATCCGGACCGCGTGCGCACTGAGTTGGCGAAGCATGAGGTGATCCCGGAGGAGTGGGGCGGGCAGAATATTTTCGTGAAAGTCTCGGCGCGCACCGGCGAGGGCATCGATCAGCTGCTGGATGCGATCCTGCTGCAGGCCGAGGTGCTCGAGCTGCAGGCGCCGCGCGCGGGGCTCGCCTCCGGCGTCGTGATCGAGTCGAGCATGGAGAAGGGGCGCGGCGCCGTGGTGACGGTGCTGGTGAAGCGCGGCACGCTGCACATGGGCGATGTGATACTGGCGGGCTCCGAGCAGGGGCGGGTGCGCGCCATGTTTGATGAGAATGGCCGGCCGCTGCAGGCGGCGCTGCCGTCGATGCCGGTCGTGGTGCTCGGCCTGTCCGGGTCGCCGAACGCCGGCGATGACCTGCTGGTGGTGGAAAACGAGCGCAAGGCGCGCGAAGTCGCGGTCTATCGGCAGGGCAAGTTCCGCGATGTGAAGCTCGCGCGCCAGACGACCCGCAGCGAGGATGTGTTCTCGCAAATCGACGGCGACAAAACCGGCACCATCGCGATCGTGCTGAAGGCCGACGTGCAGGGCAGCGCCGAGGCGCTGCGCGATGCACTGACGAACCTCTCCATCGATGAGATCCAGGTGAAGGTGATCGCGAGCGGCGTCGGCGGCATCACCGTGTCGGACGTGCAGCTGGCGTCCGCCTCCAAGGCGCGCGTCATCGGCTTCAACGTGCGCGCCGATGCCGGCGCGCGCGAAGCGCTGAAGGAAACCGGCGTGGAGCTGCGCTACTACAGCATCATCTATGAGGCGATCGATGATGTGAAGCAGATGATGAGCGGCATGCTGCAGCCGGAGATCAAGGAGCAGATTCTCGGCGTTGCCCAGGTGCGCGATGTGTTCCGCTCGAGCAAGTTCGGCGTCGTCGCCGGGTGCCTCGTGACCGAGGGCGCGGTGCGGCGCAATAATCCGATCCGCGTGCTGCGCGACAACGTGGTGATCTTTGAAGGCGCGCTCGAATCGCTGCGCCGCTTCAAGGACGACGTCAATGAAGTGCGCGCCGGCACCGAATGCGGCATCGGCGTCAAGAACTACCAGGACGTGCGCGTGGGCGATCAGATCGAATGCTTTGCGCGTGTCGAGGTCGCGCGCACGCTGCAGTAGAGTGTTCTATGCCCCGGGATCAACTATTGGATGGCCCGCGGCCGCGCAACCGCAAGATCGAGGCCGAACTGCAGCGCGCGCTCGCCGCGATCATTGCGCGCGAGCTGAAGGATCCGCGCGTCGGCAACGTGACCATCTCCGCGGTCGACCTGGCGCCTGACAAGCGCATGGCGCGCGTTTACTTCACGCCCTTCGCCTCGGCGCATTCGCCCGCCGAAGTGCGCGCGGGACTGACGCGCGCCGCCGGCTTTCTGCGCGGCGAAGTGAGCCGGCGCCTGGGCCTGCGCTATGCGCCGCGGCTGCAATTCGTGTTCGATGACGCCTTTGACAAGGCGGCCGAGCTGACGAATCTCATCAAGCAGGCGGTGGCCCGCGATCGCGGCGACGGCGAGGCCTGACGGCACCCGTGCGCACGGGTATCCTGCTGTTGGACAAGCCCCCGGGTGTTTCCTCGAACGCCGCGCTGCAGCGCGTGCGGCGCCTGCTCGGCGCGACCAAGGCGGGTCACGTCGGCAGTCTCGATCCTTTAGCCACCGGCATGCTGCCGATCTGCCTGGAAGAGGCGACCAAGATCGCGGGGGACATCCTCGCGGGGCGCAAATGCTATCGCTTCACGATCGCACTGGGAACGCGTACGGCCACCGGCGATGCCGAGGGCGCGGTCATCGCGAGCCGGGCGGTGCCGTCGCTGGAGGTTGCGGCTATCGAGCGCGTGCTGCGTGGCTTCCGCGGCCCGCAGCTCCAGGTGCCACCGATGTATTCGGCGCTGAAGCAGGGCGGCGAGCCGCTCTATCGCCTGGCGCGCGCCGGGCGGGAGGTGCCGCGCGCGGCGCGCGCGATCGATATCAGCGATCTTCAGTTGCTGTCCTTTGACGGCAGCGCGCTGGCGCTCGAGGTGATTTGCTCCAAGGGCACCTATGTGCGCACCCTGGCCGAGGATATCGCGCAGGCACTGGGGACTTGCGGCTACGTCACCCGCCTGCACCGCGCCTACGTCGAGCCCTTCGCGTCCGAGTCCATGCACACCCTGGAGGCCATCGCCAGCGCGTGCGCCGCGGGAGACTGCCCGCCGCTGCTGCCTGCGGACTTTGCGGTCGGGCATGTGGCGGCGGTTCATCTGGATGCGACCGGCACGCGGCGGCTCCTGCAGGGGCAAGCCGTCGCGGCGAGCGCCACGGCGAGCGGCCGCGTGCGCCTCTACGATGCGTCGGGGCGCTTTCTTGGCATGGGTGAAGCGGACGCTCAGGGCCAAGTGCGCCCGCGCCGGTTGTTTGTCTTGTAGCCGGACCACCACCACAGGTAGAATTCCGCGGTTGCAATGGCCCTAAAGATCAAGTTTCAGGAATAGTGAATGACCTTATCGAGTCAGAAGAAGGATGGGATCCTCGAGCAGTTCCGCCGAGGTCCCCGGGACACCGGATCGCCCGAAGTCCAAGTCGCGCTGCTCTCCGAGCGCATCAATGGTTTGAGCGATCACTTCACGGCGCATAAGGCCGATCATTCCTCGCGCCGCGGACTGGTGAAGCTCGTCAACCAGCGCCGCAAACACCTCGACTATCTGAAAGCCACGCAACCTCAAAAGTACCAGGAGCTCGTCGAGCGCCTGGGGCTGCGACGCTGATCTACATCCGGGCCGCGGGCGATGCCGGCGCGTTCCCGTGCTTTCTCCAACATGGTTTTCATTTCGAGGATTGAAGCGTGAGCGCTGCCAGCAAATCTTTCGCATACGGGCCGCATAGCGTCAACATAGAAACGGGCGAACTCGCCCGCCAGGCGGACGCTGCGGTGCGCGTCTCGGTCGGCGACACGGTCGTGCTCGTCACGGCCTGCGCCCAGCAACAGGCCAAGCCCGGGCGTGACTTCTTTCCGCTCACTGTCAACTACGTCGAGAAGACCTACGCGGCGGGACGCATCCCCGGAGGCTTCTTCAAGCGCGAGGGTCGCCCGACGGAGAAGGAGACGCTGACCTCGCGCCTGATCGACCGGCCGATCCGGCCGCTCTTTCCGGACGGCTTCCTCAACGAAGTGCAGGTGGTGGCGACGGTGCTGTCGGTTGATCCGGAGATCGACCCCGATGTGCCGGCGCTCCTCGGCGCATCCGCGGCGCTGGCGCTCTCGGGGATCCCCTTCAACGGGCCGATCGGCGCGGCGCGCGTCGGCTTCAAGGACGGCAAGTATCTTCTCAACCCGCCCGCGAAAGAGCTCGCCGACTCCGCGCTCAATCTGGTGGTCGCCGGTACGCAAGCCGCCGTGCTCATGGTCGAATCCGAGGCGCGCGGCCTCTCCGAGGAGGTCATGCTGGGCGCGGTCGTCTACGGTCACGAGCAGATGCAGATAGCGATCCGCGCCATCCGTGAGCTCGCGGCACAGGCCGGCAAGCCGCGCTGGAGTTGGCAGCCGGACCCGCACAACGCCGAGCTCACGAGCGCCGTGGCGCTGCACGCGCAGGCCGCGGTCACGCAGGCCTACGCCATTACGGAGAAAATGCAGCGCCGCAACCGGCTCGCCGAAGTGAAGGCGCAGACCCAGGCGGCGCTCAGCGCCGGCGAGGCGGCCAAGTGGAGTGCCGAGCAGGTCGAGGGCCATCTCTTCAAGCTCGAGAGCAACATCGTGCGGCAGCGGATTCTAAACGGCGAGCCGCGCATCGACGGGCGCGATGCGGTGACGGTGCGGCCGATTACGGTGAAGGTGGGTGTTCTGCCGCGCACGCACGGCTCGGCGCTCTTCACCCGCGGCGAGACGCAGGCGCTCGTCGTCACGACGCTCGGCACCGGGCGCGATTCGCAGATCATCGACGGGCTCGACGGCGAACGCCGCGAGTCCTTCATGCTGCACTACAACTTCCCGCCGTTCTCGGTCGGCGAGACGGGAATGATGGGATCGCCGAAGCGCCGCGAAATCGGCCACGGCAATCTGGCGCGGCGCGGGGTCAAGGCCGTGATGCCTGACATGAGCACCTTTCCCTACGTGATTCGCGTGGTCTCGGAAATCCTGGAATCCAACGGCTCGAGCTCGATGGCGAGCGTATGCGGGACCAGTCTGTCGCTGATGGACGCCGGAGTGCCGCTCGCGGCGCCGGTCGCCGGCGTCGCCATGGGCCTCGTCCTCGAGGGCGGCCGCTTCAAGGTGCTCACCGACATCCTCGGTGACGAGGATCATCTGGGGGACATGGATTTCAAGGTAGCGGGCACCAAGGATGGCGTCACCGCCTTGCAGATGGACATCAAAGTCGAGGGCGTGACCCCCGAGATCATGCGCGTCGCGCTCGATCAGGCGCGCGCCGGACGCCTGCACATCCTCGGCGAAATGAACAAGGTCCTGAGCAGCACGCGCGAGAAGATGTCCGACTGGGCACCCTCGATCATCACGCTCAAGATCGACCAGGAAAAGATTCGCGACGTCATCGGCAAGGGCGGCGCGGTGATCCGGCAGATCACCGAGGAGACCGGCACGACCATCGACATCGAAAATGACGGCACGGTAAAGATCGCCTCGGTGAGCGGCGCCGCCGGGCGTGAGGCGCAGCGGCGCATCGAACTCATCACGGCCGATGTCGAAGTCGGACGCATCTACGAGGGCAAGGTGGTGCGGCTGATGGATTTTGGCGCCTTCGTCACCATCCTGCCCGGGCGTGACGGACTCGTGCACATCTCGCAGATCTCTGATGAGCGGGTCGAGCGCGTGAGCGACAAGCTGAAGGAAGGCGATCTCGTGCGCGTGAAGGTGCTCGAGGTCGACCGCCAGGGCCGCGTGCGGCTGACGATGCGCAGTGTCGATGCGGCATAGCCGCCCGGCCTGCACGGCGGGCTAGGCGCGCTTAAGGTCCGCGGGCGCGCGTTCGCGGGGCTCCGCGCGCTCGGCGCAGCGCCTCACGCACGGTTCGCGGCGTTCACTAAAGTCCGGTAGATCTCCTCCTGCACCGAGCGCCAGCGCTGATAGTTCTTCTGCGCCAGACTGGCCGCGTCCGGCAGCAATTCGCCATCGTTCTTGGCGCGCTCGCGCGCGTCGCGCGCGGGAGAGGCGAACAGTTTGAAGCACTGCTCCAAATAGCTGCCAATCACGTCGTGCGAGTGAGCGTCATGCGAGCGGATGATCTGCGAGAGAAAGTCGCGGCTCATGAGCGGCTCGGCCTCCTGCTCCAAATCCGCAATGACCTGCAACAGAATGCAGCGTGTGATGTCCTCCTGTGACTTTTTGTCGATGACGATGAAATCGATTCGCTCAATGACCAGTTTGCGGACATCCGCCAGCGTGATGTAACGGCTCTCCACCGTGTCATACAGCCGCCGGTTGGGATATTTTTTTATGACCCGCGGTTCATTCATTGCACGCCCCCCTTGGTGTTATCGGCTCTTGTTCAGTCCTTCGGCTTCTCCAGTCCCATGGCGTCAGGGTTGGCTCGAATGCCTACCTTAGTACAACAGCAGGGAAGCTCCAAATTAGGGCGGCAGCACCGGAGCTGTCGTTTTTTGGACACGTTCCAAATTGGCGGGATTCCAATGTTTGAGGGCCCAGGCGAGCACGGCCTCGGGCTTTTCGTACGCAAGTTCAGCCGGTGGCGCGTGCCGCAGGAGCTGCAGCGCCTCGATGAGCCGGCAGCTCGCGCGGCCGGCATCCACCGGCAGCGAACGGCGAGATTTGGCGAGCTTCGCGCCGCTGGGCTCGACCACGAGCGGCAGATGCGCGTAGCGCGGCGCGGGCAGGTCGAGCGCCCGCTGCAGCAGGATCTGCCAGGGGGTGCTCGGCAGCAGATCCGCACCGCGCACCACATCGGTCACGCCCTGCTGTGCGTCATCGACCACCACCGCCAGCTGATAGGCGACGACGCCATCGCGCCGCCGAACCACGACGTCGCCCAGGGTGCGCATGGCAAAGGAGCAGGCGCCCTGGAATCGGTCGGTGAAGCTTACGGTCTCGGCCTCATTCACGCGAAAGCGCAGGGCTGCCGGACTTGCCACCGCGGCCCGGGTGCGGCAGGTGCCCGGATAGGCGCGATCCTCGGTTTCCGCGAGCGCGCTCCTCGGGCAGTCGCAGCCATAGGTGCGGGCGCGCTCGCGCAGCAGCTGCAGGGCCTCCTCGTACAGCCCCGCGCGGCGGCTTTGATATTCGACGCAGCCGTCCCACGTGAGGCCCAGATCCTCGAGCGTGCGCTCGATCTGCGCGGCGCAGCCGGGCTGCAGGCGAGCGCGGTCAAGGTCCTCGATGCGCAGCAGCCAGCGGCCGCGATGCGCGCGCGCATCGAGATAACTGCCGAGCGCCGCGACCAATGAGCCTAAATGCAGCGGCCCGGACGGTGAGGGCGCGAATCGACCGACGTAGCCCATGCGGCGCCGTGCGTCGCGCTACGGGAGCCTAGCGGTAGCGGTCGTCGCGGTCGCCGTATTGCCGCTCGCGCCGTTCGCGGCGTTCCTGGGCCTCGATGGTGAGCGTGGCCACCGGGCGCGCTTCCAGGCGCTTGATGCCGATTTCCTCACCGGTCTCTAGACAGTAGCCGTAGCTGCCGTCTTCGACGCGCTTCAGTGCCTCATCGATCTTGCGGATAAGCTTGCGTTCGCGGTCGCGGGTGCGCAGCTCCAGGCTGAATTCCTCTTCCTGCGTGGCGCGGTCGTTCGGATCCGGGAAATTGGCCGCCTCATCCTTCATATGCGACACGGTGCGGTCCACCTCCTCCATGAGGTCACGCTTCCAGCTTAAGAGGATCTGGCGAAAGTGCTCGAGCTGCTCCTTGCTCATGTACGCTTCGCCGCGCTTCGATATGTACGGCTGAACGTTGCGCGGCCCCGCGAGCAGACTGCCGGGCTCGCCGCTGTCGCCCTCCTCGGCCTCCGCTGCGACGGGGGGCGGCGTCACCCGCAGGGGAATGACCGGAGTCGGCGCGGGCGCGGGGCCTGCCGCGCGCGGCGCGCTGGCGCGGCCCGGGTGCGCCGCCGCGGCATCGACCGTCCTGCGCGTGCTCGCGGGCTCGGCGGCCGCGGCCTTTTTGGGGTGCGCTGCGGTTCTGCGCAGGGGAATGACGCTCTTGGCTTTCTCCACGGACTTGCTCGCAACGGCCTTGCGGGCTGCGGGCCGGCTCACGGTTTTCCTCACCTTCGTGGGTTTCGGCGCGGGTTTCTTGGCCGACATCGGGCACTCCTCAAAAGCATGAGCCCTGTGAAGGACGCGGGATTATACCGGCCGAGTCCCCTATGTACAGGGCGCTATGCCGAAGGGCCCGGAGAGCCGGGTTTGCGGTGCTCGACGACGACGCGGGTGTGGATGCCGCCGCGGACGTTGAATCGTGCGCTCAGGCGCAGATACCGCGGCGCGAGGGTGGCGGCGAGGTGGCCGGCGATTTCATTCGTGATCGCTTCGTGGAAGGCGCCGCGGCTGCGAAACGAGACGATGTAGAGCTTCAGAGATTTCAGCTCCACGCACAGCCGATCCGGAACGTACTCGAGGAACAGCGTCGCGAAATCCGGCTGCCCCGTCTTCGGACACAGACAGGTGAATTCCGGAATGCGCATGCGGATCGTGTAGTCGCGCTCGGGAGCAGGATTGGCGAAGGTCTCGAGGCCGTGCGCGGGGTGTGCACTCATGCGTGTTTACTTTACACTACCTCATGCGCGCAACGCCGCCACGCGAGAAGCCATCGCCATGAGATCTTTGAGATGCGGCTGACCAAGATCAAGCTCGCCGGCTTCAAGTCCTTCGTCGATCCCACGCTAGTCAGCTTACCGAGCAATCTCACCGGCATCGTCGGTCCGAACGGCTGCGGCAAATCCAACGTCATCGATGCCGTGCGCTGGGTCATGGGGGAGCTTTCCGCGCGCCATCTGCGCGGGGATTCGATGGCGGATGTGGTCTTTAACGGCTCGAGCGCACGCAAGCCCGTCGGCACCGCCTCCGTCGAGCTCATTTTTGACAACGCGGACGGCAAGATCGGCGGTCCGTATGCAAGCTATAACGAGGTCTCGCTGCGGCGGCAGGTGTCGCGCGACGGCACCTCGAACTATTTCATCAACGCCGTGCGCTGCCGCCGCAAGGACATCACGCAGCTGTTCCTCGGCACCGGCTTAGGCTCGCGCAGCTACGCGATCATCGAGCAGGGGATGATCTCGCGCATCATTGAATCCAAGCCCGAGGACATGCGCTGCTTCGTCGAGGAGGCCGCCGGGATCTCGCGCTACAAGGAGCGCCGCCGCGAGACCGAGAGCCGCATCGGCGAGACCCGCGAGAACCTCGAGCGCCTGCAGGACGTGCGCGACGAGATCGACAAGCAGATCCGTCACCTGCAGCGCCAGGCGGCCACCGCGCGCCGTTATCAGAACCTGAAGGAACGCGAACGGCGGCTGACCGCCGAACTCTTGGCGCTGCGGCTGCGTGAGCTCGACAGCGGCGCACAGGTTCACGACAGCGCCGTGCGCGCACGCGAGCTGGCGATGCAGGCGCAGCTGGCCGAGCAGCGCGCCGCCGAGGCGGCGCTCGAGAAGCAGCGGGTCTTTCATGCCGAGCAGGGCGAGCGCGTTGCCGCCGTGCAGGGCCGCTACTACGAGGTCGGCGCGCAAATCTCCCGCACCGAGCAGAGTATTCAGCACATCCGCGAGCTGCGCGAGCGGCAGAAAACGGATCTGACGCAGGCGCGCGGCACGTTGAATGAGCTCGCCCTGCATATCGAACGCGACGAGCGCGAACTGGACCACCTGCGCGCCGAGCTCGGGGAGCTCGCTCCCCGGGTGACGCGGGCCGCGAGCGCGGAAACCGAGCACGCCGCATGTCTCGCCGCCGCCGAGCACGCCTTGCAGCTGTGGCAGGCGCGCTGGGAGGATTTCAACCGCGCCTTGGGCGCCGCGCAGCAGACGACGCAGGTGGAGTGCGCGCGCATCGAGCAACTTGAGAACCAGCTGCAGCGCCTCGCCGCCCAGACGGACCGGCTCGCCGTCGAACGCGAAGCCCTCGCGCTGCAGGATGCGCACGCACAGCTCAACGCACTGGCGCAGCAGGAGGCGCTGGCGCGCAGCAGCGGCGAACAGCTCTCGGCCGCTTTGAGCGCGGCGCTCGAACGCACGCAGACGCTGCGCACCGAGCAGCTGGCCGTTGAGGCGCGCCTCGATGCCGCGCGCGCCGAGCGCGAGCGGCTGCATGCGGAGCTGCTGTCGCTCGAGGCGCTGCAGCAGGCGGCTTTCAGTCACGGCGCCGACAGCGTGGCGGCGTGGCTTGCCGCATCCGATCTGGGCGCGCGGCCGCGCGCGGCTGCGGCGCTCGAGGTGGCGGCGGGCTGGGAGCGGGCGGTTGAGACCGCGCTCGGAGACTATCTGGAAGCGGTGTGCGTCGAGCAGCTGGATGAGATTGGCGGCGCACTCGAGGGATTCGCCGCTGGGCGGCTGGCGCTGATCGAGACGGGCGCGCCGGCAGGCGCGGCGGCGCAGAACACGCTGGCCGCGAAGCTCACCGGGCCTGCGCCGATGGTCGAACAGCTGGCCCGCATTTTCACCGCCGAGTCGCTCGCCGATGCGCTCGCGCGCCGCCGTACGCTGCCGCCCGGCGGATCGCTCATGACGCCCGCCGGCGAATGGGTGGGCCGGGATTGGCTGCGAGTGACGCGCGGTCAAGACCCGCACGCCGGCGTCATCGAGCGCGAGCAACGGCTGAAGCAGTTGCGCGCCCAGTTCCAATCCGCCGCCGAGCGGGCCCGCGCGATCGAGGCGCACTTGCTTGCGGTGCGGCAGTCGCTGACGGAGGCGGAAGCGGAGAGGAATGCCGCGCAGTCCGGGATTCAGGGCGCGCATCGCGCGCATGCGGATCTTCTCGGGCAAGTGGAGGCGATGCGGGTGCGTTCGCAGGAAGCCTCGCTGCGGCGAGCGCGGCTCGATGAGGAGGCGGCCGGGGTGACGAGCGAGATCGCTGCCACGCAGCAGATCCTGGCGCGCGCCCAGATGGAGCTGGCGCGCGGTGGGGCCGAGCTCGCCGAGCTCGATGCCCGCCAGCCGCAGATGCACAGCGATCGCGACGAGACGCGCGAGGCGCTGGCGGCGGCCCGCGATGCCGCGCAGGCGGCGCAGCTCGCCGCGCGCGACCTCTTGATTCGCAGCGAGGCTTTGCGCACCGGCGAGAGTTCCATGGCGGTGGGCTTGAAGCGCATGGCGGAGCAGCGGGCGCAGCTCGCCACGCGCTGTACTGAGCTCGAGAGCGAACTCGCCGGCGGCGATGCCCCCATTCTCGAGTTCGAGGGCCGCCTCGCCGAGGCGCTCGCGCGGCGCCTCGAAGTGGAAGCCGAGCTTGCCAGCGCCCGCGGCGCGCTTGAGGAGGCTGACGAGGCGCTGCGCAGTCTCGATGAGCGGCGCGCCGCCGCCGAGCAGCGCGTGTTTGACGCGCGCACGGCAATGGAGGAGGCACGGCTCGCAGCCTCCGCGACGCGCGTGCGCCGCGAGTCGATCGCCGAGCAGTTCGCCGTCACGCACTTCGCGCTCGCCGACATCCAGGCGGGCCTCGCGCCCGACGCCACGGTGCTCGGCTGGGAGGACTCGCTGGTCGCGGTGCGCGCCGACATCGAGAAGCTGGGGCAGGTCAATCTGGCGGCGATCGATGAGCTCAAGGAGCAGAGCGAGCGCAAGGAGTATCTGGACCGACAGTTCGCCGATCTGAGCGAGGCACTCGCCACCCTCGAGCAGGCCATGCGCCGCATTGATAAGGAGACGCGCGCGCGCTTCGAGGAGACCTTCGAGCGCATCAATGCGGGCCTCAAGGAGAAGTTTCCGCGGCTCTTCGGCGGCGGTCACGCTTATCTGCAGCTCGTCGGCGAGGATGTCCTGGCGGCGGGAGTCGCGGTCATGGCGCGCCCGCCGGGCAAGCGCAACAGTACCATTCATCTGTTGTCGGGCGGCGAGAAGGCGCTGACGGCGGTCGCTCTGGTGTTCTCGATCTTTGACCTCAATCCCGCGCCGTTCTGTCTTCTGGATGAGGTGGACGCGCCCCTCGATGAGCACAACGTCGGCCGCTTTTGCGATATCGTCCGCGAGATGTCCGCGCGCATCCAATTCATCATCATCACCCACAACAAGGCGACGATGGAACTTGCCGCGCAGCTCATCGGGGTGACCATGAGCGAGCCGGGCGTCTCGCGCCTGGTGAGCGTGGACATCGATGCGGCGTTGCGCCTCGCCGCGGTCTGACGGCGCCGCGCCATGTCACAGCTGCGCTGGATACTCCTGACACTGGGGGCACTCTTCATTGCGGGCCTGGCGTGGTGGGAGCTGCGCCGTCCGCGCCAGGCGCCGCGCGCGGGTCCCGAGCCGCGCGATGCGCCGCCGAACCTGCCGCAGATGCGCGCGCGCGAAGCGCCGCGCGAGGTGCCGGTCATACAGGCCCGTGACGCCGCCCAACCGGCGGCGGTGGAAGTGGCGAGCGTGCCGCCCGTCGCCGCGCCTGCGGTGGTGGAGCCCGTTGTCGAGTGGCCGCCGGAGGAGTCGCGGCGGATTCTGTCGCTGCGGATACTCGCCGTCGGCGAGCGTTTCGCCGGGCGCTCGCTGCGCCAGGCCTTGGCGGCGGAGGGCTTCATGCACGGGCGGCTGTCCATCTTCCACAAGTCGGGCAGCGATTCGCGGGCGGTGCTCTCGGCGGCGAGTCTTACGCAGCCCGGCAGTTTTGAGCTTGCGACCATGGACACGCAGCGCTACGGCGGACTTAATCTTTTTGCCGTGCTGCCGGGGCCGCTGCCGCCCGCGCAGACCTTCGAGGAATTGCTCGCGAGCGCGCGCAACCTGAACGAGCGACTGCAGGGCGCGGTGCAGGATGCGCACGGCGAGGCGCTGACCGCGGCGCGCATTGCGGCCATTCGCGCGGAGCTCACTGCCGGGGCAGCGGCCGGTGAGGATGCGCCGCCGTGAAGCGCGCCGACGAGCTGCGCCGGCAGCTCGAAGCCCTAAACTACCGCTACTACGTGCTCGACGATCCGGAGGTTCCGGACGCGGAATACGACCGGCTGATGCTCGAGCTGCGCTCGCTCGAGGCCAAGCATCCCGAGATCGTGACGCCCGACTCCCCGACGCAGCGCGTGAGCGGCGCGCCGGCCGGACAGTTCGGCGCCGTCAAGCATCGCGTGCCGATGCTGTCGCTGCGCAACGCGTTCTCCGATGACGAGGTCGCCGATTTTGACCGCCGGGTGCGCGAGCGGCTGGGAACGACGGCCGAGGTCGATTACATGGCCGAACCTAAGCTCGATGGGCTGGCGATCACCGTGAGCTACGAGCACGGCAGGCTCGCGCGCGCGGCGACGCGCGGCGACGGCACCAGCGGCGAGGACGTCACGGCCAATGTGCGCACCATACGTTCGGTGCCGCTCGTGCTGCAGGGGGATGCGCCGCGACTCTTCGAGGCGCGCGGCGAGGTGTTCATGCCGCTCGCGGGCTTTCGCCGCATGAACGATGCGGCGCGGGCGCGCGGCGAGAGGCTGTTCGTCAATCCGCGCAATGCCGCAGCCGGGGCCCTGCGGCAGCTCGACGCCAGGATCAGCGCGCAGCGCCCGCTCGACGTTTTCTTCTACAGCGCGGGCGCGATCGAAGGGGCCGGGCTTCCCGAGCGGCAGAGCGAGCTACTGGCGCTCCTCAGGAAACTCGGTCTGCGTACCTCGCACGAGGCGGCGCGCGTGCGCGGGCTCAGCGGCTGTCTCGAGTACTACCGCGCGCTTGCCGCGCGGCGCGCGGCGCTGGGCTATCAAATCGACGGCGTCGTCTACAAGGTTGACCGCCGCGCCGACCAGGAGCTCCTCGGCTTCGTATCGCGCGAGCCGCGCTGGGCGCTGGCGCACAAGTTTCCCGCGGAGGAAGAGCTCACCGAAGTGCAGAACGTGGAGTTTCAGGTGGGACGCACCGGCACGCTGACGCCGGTGGCGCGGCTGAAGCCGGTATTCGTGGGTGGCGCGACGGTGAGCAACGTGACCCTGCACAACATGGATGAGATTGAGCGCAACGATATTCGCATCGGCGATACGGTCGTCGTGCGGCGCGCCGGCGACGTGATACCGGAGGTGGTGCGCGTGGTGCTCGAGCGCCGGCCGAAGAGGGGCACCCGGCCCATCAAGCTGCCGACGCACTGCCCGGTGTGCAACTCGCCGGTGGTGCGCCCGGCCGGCGAAGCGGCGGCGCGCTGCACGGGCGGATTCAGCTGCCGTGCGCAGCGCCAGGAGGCGCTGCGCCACTTTGCCAGCCGCCGGGCGCTGGATATCGAGGGATTGGGCGACAAGCTCATCGAGCAGCTGGTCGAGCACGAGCTGGTGAGCTCTCCCGACGAACTCTACGCTTTGACCGTCGAGAAGCTCACGGGCCTCGAGCGCATGGGCGAGAAGTCGGCGGCGAAGCTCATCGCGGCACTCGCTGCCAGCAAGTCGACCACCCTGCCGCGATTCTTATTCGCGCTCGGCATTCGCGATGTAGGCGAGGCGACGGCGCTCGCTTTGGCGCGCCATTTCGGCAGCCTCGAGAAGCTGCTGGCGGCGGATGCCGCCGCGATTCAGGAGGTGCCGGACGTCGGGCCGGTGGTCGCCGCATCGGTGGCGCTGTTTCTCGCCTCGGCCGCGCACCGCAAGGTGATCGCGAGCCTGCGCGCGCACGGCGTGCATTGGGCCGATGTCGCGGCCGTGCCGGTCGCAGCGGCGCCGCTGGCCGGCATGACCCTCGTCGTGACCGGAACACTGCAGAGCATGAGTCGCGAGGCGGCGCAGGAGCGCCTGCGCGCGCTCGGCGCGAAAGTCTCTTCGAGCGTGTCGGCCAGGACGACTTTTCTCGTGCACGGGGCCGATCCGGGCTCGAAGCTCGCCAGGGCGACGGCGCTCGGCGTGCCGCTCCTCGATGAAGCGGCGTTCCTTGCGCTGCTGCAGAGCTGAAGGCCGCGCGGCGCGCGCCTACAGCTTTTTCTCGATCTGCGCGTTTTTCATGAGCCCGTCGCTGTAGGCCTTGAACTTCTTGTTCTGCACCACCTGGTCGAGTCTTTGATGGACCTGGTCAAAGGTGGGCGGCGTGACGTCGCGGATGTCGTCAACCCGGATGATGTGCCAGCCGTACTGCGTCTGTACGGGCTTGTGGGTGTACTCGCCTTTCTTCAGCGCCACCATCGCGTCGGCGAAGGGCTTCATGATCCGGTCCGGCGTCAGCCAGCCGATATCACCGCCATTGGTCTTTGAGGGATCCATGGACTCGCGCTTGGCGACGTCGGTGAAGTTGGCACCTTTCTCAATCTCGGCGATGAGCTTGCGTGCAAACCCCTCGGTCGCCACGAGGATGTGGTTGACGTGGTACTCCTGGTGCGCGAGCAGACCGACCTCGGTTTCATACTCCGCGCGAGCTTCCTGCTCCGTCGGCTTCTTGTCTTTCAAATAGCGGTCGGAGACGGCCTGTTGCAGCACGTTCAGCCGCGCGAGCTGCAGCAGCGCCGCGGTCGACGGATCCTTGTCGAGACCCTCTTTGGTCGCCTCCTGTGCGATCACCTGTGCGCGGATCAGCGTGTCGAGCGCCTGCTGTTTCTGCTCCGGCGTGAGATCGGCGAGCGAGTTCTTGCCCGAGACGCCCTTGGCGTAAAAATCGAAGAAATCACGGTTGATGGGGCTGCCATTGACAATCGCGACCGGCGCGGAATTGTCGGTGCTCGCGGGGGGCGCGCTGGAGCCGGCCGCGCTCATGGCGCCGGAGGAGGTTGTGGTGGCGGGGGCCGCCCCCTTCGGCTGGCACGCCGCAAGCGCCGCCAGCACACACAACACCAGGATTCGAGTGTAGATCATATTTATCTCTCAGTGACTTATACGCTAATTATCAAGTAACTTCTTCAGGAGCAAGCGCATGGATATTCAAGGCATGCACCTCAGAGTGCAGCAGCGGCGCGACGGCGGCATAGACCAGGCGATGCCGCTCGATCTGCGGCCGGCCACGAAACGCCGCACTCACCAAAGTGACGCGAAAGTGGCCGCCGGCGCGCGCGCCGGCGTGCCCGGCGTGCGCCGCGCTGTCGTCGCTGATGTCGAGCTGCAGGGGCGCAAGCTCCCGCTCGAGCGCCGCACGCAGTCGTGCCAGACGCTCGCTCGTCATGCGCGCTGCACCGCCGCGGCGCCGCGGCGCGCGAGCCACGCGATCTGCGCGCCAATGAAGACGAAGGTCGCCACCGTCAAGCCGAAGACCTTGAAATTGACCCAGGTGCGCTCGCTGGCATTGAAGGCGATGACGAGATTGAGGATGCCGAGCAGGCCGTAGAACACGATCCACACCCAGTTGAGCCGGCGCCACAGTGCAGGCTCCACGCGCGTCTGCACGGGCAGCGCGGCACTGAGCAGGCGCTGCGCGAGGGTGCGGTCGCCGATCCAGAAGCTGCCGAGGAACGCGAGGCTCGCGAGCCAGAAGAACACGGTCGGCTTCCACTGGATGAAGCGCTGATTGTGCAGCAGCAAAGTTGCCGTGCCGAACGCAAAGACGAGGACCGCGCTCAGCGCGTGCATCGGCGGGACGCGTCGGCCGCGGACATAGTCGATGATCAGCAGAATGCCCATCGCCGCCATCAGCGCGGCGGTCGCGGCATAGATCCCCGCCACGCGGTACGCGATCAGAAAGACGGCGAGCGGGGTGAACTCGAGCAGTGCCTGCATTGATGTCGATGCGTGAGCCGGCAGCCCCCGGCAAAGGCCGCGTATCATAGCTGATAGGTCATCTGCCGTGAGTCAGTACTTTGAATTGCACCCGCTTACCCCGCAAACGCGGCTGATCCGCCGCGCGGCCGACATCGTGCGCGCGGGCGGCGTGATCGCCTATCCCACCGATTCCTGCTATGCGCTCGGCTGCCACCTTGGCGATAAGACGGCGCTCGAGCGCGTGCGCCGCATCCGCCAGGCGGACCGTCATCATCACTTCACCCTGATGTGCCGCAACCTCGCCGACGTCGGGCACTTCGCGAAGCTTGCGACCTGGCAGTTCCGGCTCATCAAGGCCTGCACGCCCGGCCCGTATACCTTCCTGCTGCCCGCGACCACCGAGACGCCGCGGCGCCTGCAGCACGAGCGCCGCCGCACCATCGGCGTGCGCATTCCGGATCATCCGGTGCCGCTGCTGCTGCTCGCCGAGCTCGGCGAGCCGCTCATGAGTTCGACGCTGATGCTGCCCGGAGATGCTCTGCCGCTCACCGACGGACTTGAAATCCGGGCGCGCCTCGAGCACGAGATCGATGCGGTGCTCGATGGCGGAAATTGCGGCGTCGAGCCCACCACCGTCATCGATCTGGCGGTGAGTCCGCCGGTGGTGGTGCGCTCGGGCAAAGGGCCGGTCGCGGCAATTTCGGGCGCGCCACGCGTTTGAGGCGCCTGGGCTATAATCCAAGCTCTCTTCCAGCACGCGACGTGATCTCAAACTTGCGAACGCCCGTCTTGACGCAGCGGCCGCCATGAGCGCCATCGCGGGAACACGCCGAGTCCTGTCGGGTATGCGGCCCACGGGGCCGTTGCACCTGGGGAACTTCCACGGCGCGCTGCGCAACTGGGTGGAGCTGCAGTACCAGTACGAGTGCTACTTCTTTGTAGCGGACTGGCACGCGCTCACGACCGGCTACGACGACACCACGCGCCTGCAGGAGTACATCCGTGACGTGCTCATCGACTGGCTCGCTGCGGGGCTCAATCCCGGGGTGGCGACGCTGTTCATCCAGTCGCACGTACCCGAGCACGCGGAGCTGCATCTGCTGCTGTCGATGATCACGCCGCTCGGCTGGCTCGAGCGCGTGCCCACCTACAAGGACCAGCAGGCCGAGCTCAAGGAGCGCGACCTGGCGACTTACGGGTTTCTCGGCTATCCGGTGCTGCAAAGCGCCGATATCCTGCTGTACCGGCCGGCTTTCGTGCCGGTCGGCGAGGACCAGGCGTCGCACGTGGAAGTGACGCGCGAGATCGCGCGACGCTTCAATCACGTCTATGGGCGCGAACCGGATTTTGAAGCCAAGGCCGAGCGCGCCGTGAAGAGCCTCGGGGGCCGTAACTCCACCGCCTACCGGCAGTTGCGCCGCAAATTCCAGGAGAGCGGCGATACCTCCGCGCTCGAGCGTGCACGGGCGCTCGTGCAGGGCAATAACCGCATCACGGTCGCCGATCGCGACCGGCTGCTGGGCTTTCTCGAAGGATCGGGCGTGAGCATTTTGCCCGAGCCGCAGGTGCTGTTGACAGTGGCCCCCAAGGTTCCGGGGCTGGATGGCCGCAAGATGTCCAAATCCTACGGCAACACCATCGGGCTGAGAGAGGATCCGCAAGTCGTCGTGCAGAAGCTGCGCGCGATGAAGACGGATCCGGCGCGCGTGCGCCGTGCCGATCCGGGAGACCCGGACAAGTGTCCCGTTTGGGATCTGCACCAGATCTATTCGGATGAGGCGACGCGGACCTGGGCGAGCACGGGCTGTCGCAGCGCCGGCATCGGCTGCCTTGACTGCAAGCAGCCCCTCATCGACAAGATCGTCGAAGAGGTGACGGCGATGCGCCGCCGTGGCCAGGAATTTGAGGAGCACCCGGAGCTCATTCGCGATATCGTCGCCGAAGGCGCCGAGAAGGCACGCGAAGCGGCGCGCCAGACTTTGGAAGACGTGCGCCGGGCAATGCATCTGCGCGCCGAGTGAGGCGGCGCATGATCGCCGAGGGACTCGAGGGATGAGCACCGGGAAACCTGAGCTGACGCTTGTGGCCTCGAACGCTCCTGCGCCCGCAGCCGCTGCGCTGCCGCCGCCGGAGCAGGTGGAGATGAGCTTTGCCGTCGTCAACGGCGAGCCGGTGATGGAGCTGCCACGCGATCTGTACATCCCGCCGCAGGCGCTCGAGGTTTTCCTCGAGGCCTTCGAAGGGCCCCTCGACCTGCTGCTGTATCTCATCCGCCGCCGCAACCTGGCCATTCTCGACATTCCGATCGCGGAGATCACCCGCCAGTACGTGCAGTACATCGGGGTCATGCAGGAGCTGCAGCTGGAGCTTGCAGGAGAATACCTGGTGATGGCGGCCACCCTCGCCGAGATCAAATCGCGCATGCTGCTGCCGCGGCCGCAGCTTGCGGGCGATGAAGACCAGGATCCGCGCGCCGAGCTCGTGCGCCGCCTGCAGGAATATGAACGCTTCAAGAGCGCGGCGGAGAACCTCGATCGGCTGCCGCGCCTGGAACGCGACGTGTGGAATACGAGCGCCGATGTCAGGGACCGCAAGGTCGTGCAGCTGCTGCCGCAGACCACCCTGCAGGAGATGCTGGTGGCGTTCAAGGAGGTCGTCGTGCGCGCGGAGTTTTTCGCGCGCCATCACGTGCAGCGCGAGCCTTTGTCCATGCGCGAGCGCATGGCGGACATTCTCTCTACACTCGCGGCGAGCCGTTTCGTAGAATTCAACGAGCTCTTTCGCGCCGAAGAGGGCCGCATGGGCGTGACGGTGACCTTTGTCGCCGTCCTCGAGCTGGTGCGCGAGGGATTGATTGAGATCGTGCAGGCGCAAGCGTTTGCGCCCCTGCACGTGCGCGCCGCCGTCGCGCGTGCGCCGCTGCGGCTGGTCGAGGATTCCGCTTCCGATGAGGTCAGCTCATGAACGAGTCGTACCTGAAGAATGTGATTGAGGCTGCACTGTTCGCGGCGGGACGGCCGCTCACGGTCGAGCAGATCGCGCAGCTCTTCGATGAGCACGTGCGGCCGACGCCGGCGGCGATCCGCGCGCTGCTGGCGGCCTTGACGGCGGACTACGAGACGCGTGGCATCGAGATGAAGGAGACCGCCAGCGGCTTTCGCGTGCAGGTGCGCGGCGCGCTCGCGGCCGAGATTTCGCGCCTGTGGCCGGAGCGTCCGCCGCGTTTCTCGCGTGCGCTCCTTGAGACGCTGGCGCTCATTGCCTACCGGCAGCCGATCACCCGCGCGGAGATCGAGGCGGTGCGCGGCGTCGCCGTCAACCCCAATATTGTCAGGACGCTGCTTGAGCGCAACTGGGTGCGCGTGGTCGGCCAGCGCGACGTGCCCGGCCATCCGGAGCTGCTGGGAACGACGCGGGAATTCCTCGATTACTTCGGGCTGAAGACGCTCGATGAACTGCCGCCGCTCGCCGCCTTGACGGCGATGGCCGACGTCAACCTGCAGCTCGACCTGGGTGAGGGGGCGCGCGCCGCGCTCGCCGAAGACCTGCAGAGCACGACCGCCCTGCTCGATGAGGACAGCACCGAGGACGACGAGCGCTCGGGCGCTGCAGCGGCGGCGGGCGAACTGGTCGCGGCCGGCCCCAGCTTCGAGCGCTGATCGCGTTGCGCAAGAGCGCTGCGCCGCGCACCGAGCCCGCCGAACGGCTGCAGAAAATTCTGGCGCAGCTCGGCCTGGCCTCGCGGCGCGAGGCCGAAGCGTGGATCCGCGCGGGACGCCTCACGGTCAACGGTGCTCCTGCTACCCTCGGCGTGCGCGTGCGGCCCGCGGATCAGCTGCGCCTCGACGGCCGCGTCGTGCGGCGCCACGCGGCGCCGCAGCTGCGCGTGTTTGCCTGCCACCGCTCGCCCGGCGCGACCCTCGGCCGCCCGCAGGAGGAGGGGCCCGGCGAGTCTGCGATGGCGAGCCGGCTGCCCACTCGCGCGGGACGGCGCTTTATTGCTGTCAGTCCCATGCCGCGCATTGACGGCGGCCTCGAGCTGCTCACTTCCGACGGCGCGCTGGCGCTGCAGCTGCAGCGTGCGGCGCATCGCCTGGAGAGCGAATTTAGCGTGCGCGTGCGGGGCGAGCTCACCCCCGAGCAGCGCAGCGGCATCTTGAGCGGCGTCCTCGATCGCGGCACGGCACTCGTCGTCGAGCGCTGCGAGAGCGCGGGCGGCGGGGGCGCCAATTGCTGGTACGCGGTGAGCGCGCGCGGCGGCAGCGGCAAAGATGTGCGGCAACTGTTCGAGCGACAGGCGGTGCTGGTGAGCCGCGTGCTGCGCACCCGCTTCGGCCCGGTAACGCTCGCGCGCACACTCGGCCGGGGTCAATTTCGCGAGCTCACGCGCGCGCAGACCGACGCCCTCGTCGCCGCTTTGACTGACAGTCGAAGCTCATCCCCGTGACGCCGCGGCTGGCAGGCCCGAGGAGCGCAAGATACGGACTCATCAGCGTCGCAGGCTCGGGCAGTGAGTCCAGCTCCTCGGACGGAAAGGCTTGGCGTCGCATGTGCGTGCGGGCGCGCCCGGGATTGAGGGCGTTAACGCGGATCGCCGCGATGTTTTCAAGCTCTGCCGCCAGAGTCTGCGTGAGACCCTCGATGCCAAATTTCGACACGCCGTAGGCGCCCCAATAAGCCCGCCCGCGTCGCCCGACCGTGCTCGTCGTGAAGAGCACGGAGGCATCTTGGGAGGCCTTCAAAAGCGGCAGCAGCACCTGCGTCAAAGCGAAGGCGGCGGTGAGATTGACGTGCAGCACGCGGCACCAGGTCGGTACGTCGTAATGCTCGATCGGCGCGAGCATGCCGAGGATGGCGGCGTTGTGCACGAGTCCATCGAGGCGCGAGTAGCGCTCGAGAATCGCCGCCGCGAGCGCGTCATAATCGCGCGCGAGCGCCGTCTCAAGATCGAGCACCGCGATCGTCGCCGTGGGCGCCGCCGCTGCGGCGATCGCGTCGTGTACGGCCTGCAGCTTCACCGCCGTGCGGCCGATGAGCACCAGCTGCGCGCCGTGCTGGGCGCAGGCGAGCGCGACGGCCCGACCGATGCCATCGCTCGCCCCGGTCACCGCGATGACGCGGCCCGCGAGCTCATCCGGACGCGGCACCACCGCGCGCGGGTCGAAGCTCATGCGCGCCCGCAGCTCATGAGGGTGGGGAGTCGCGCGCGGGCGGCGCGGCGTCGGTGCCGGCGGGACCTGCGCCCGGTCGCGCGAGCTGCGTGATCGGCTCGAGGGCGGGCAGGGGATCGTCGGCGGTCACCCCGAGGTCGGTGAAGCGCCGCGCCTGTGGCAGCACCTGGCGCTCGAGGGAGCCGACGGCCTGATTGTAGGCTTCGACCGCGCCGTCGAGTCGCACGCCGACCCGGCCCAAATGGCCGCTGAAGTTGCCGAGCCGGCGATACAGCTCCTGCCCGAGATCGCGGATGGCGGCGGCATTGTGCGCGACGGCCGCCTGGCGCCATCCATAGGCGACGGACTTCAAGAGCGCAATCAATGTCGAGGGCGTGACGATGATCACCGCCTGCTTCAGCGCATTGTCCAAAAGCTCCGGGCGCTCGGCGAGCGCCGCACTCAAGAACTGGTCGCCGGGCAGAAACAGCACGGCGAACTCGGGGCTCGTTTGGAACTGGGCCCAATAGGCCTTGGAGGCGAGCTGGCGCACGTGACCTTCGAGCTGCTGCGCATGACGCTTCAGATGCAGCTGCCGGCTCTCGTCGGTCAGCGCCTCGTTCGCCTCCAAATACGCATCGAGCGGGGTTTTGACATCGATGACCAAATCGCGCCCGTCCGGCATATGCACCACGAGGTCCGGCCGCAGCGCGCCCTCCGGGCCGGTGACGTGCAGCTGCTCGGTGAAGTCGCAGTGCGCGCTCAAGCCGGCGAGCTCCACGACGCGACGCAGCGTGATCTCGCCCCAGCGGCCCCGCACCTCGGGCCGGCGCAGCGCAGTCACGAGGGCGCGCGTCTCGTGCTGCAGCTGCGCATTGCCCCCGGCGAGTGACTCGATCTGCGTGCGCAAGCTTGCAAAGGCGTCGCGGCGCTCGCGCTCGAGGCTCTGCGCCTGCGCCTCGGTGCGCTCGAGCGCCACCCGCAAGGGCTCGAGCAGCTGGCTGATCGCAACCTCGCGCTCTTTGAGGGCGCTCGCGCCGATGACCTGTTCACGGCCGAGGGCCTCGCGCGCCATGCGCAGGAAGACCTCGCTGTTGGCGCGCAGCGTCTCCCCTGCCACCGAATCAAAGGTCGCGTGCAGGCGCGCATCGGCTTGCTCAAGTTGCCGCGCGGCGCGCCGCTGCGCCAGCAGAAAGCCGGCGAGGACGCCGAGCGCGGCGCCGGCGCTGAGCGCTGCCAACGCCACGGCGACGACCGCCCCGGGACTCACGCTGTCAGCGCTCCAGGTGGACGATGTAGTTCACGGCCGGATCGCGCGTCAGGCGCGCGGCGTGCGTGAACGGGCTGAAGTCGATGCCCGCGACCTCACGCAGGCTCAAGCCCGCGGCGCGCGCCCAGCGCGCGAGCTCTGCGGGCCGGATCAGGCGCGCGTACTCGTGAGTGCCGCGCGGAATCAGCTGCAGCAGGTATTCGGCGGCGACGATCGCCAACACAAAGGACTTCAGATTGCGATTGAGGGTCGAGACAAACACCGCGCCCTGCGGCCGCACCAGCTGCGCGAGCGCCGCGGTGGTCGCCGCCGGGCGCGGCACGTGCTCGAGCATTTCCATGCAGGTGACGATGTCAAATGCTGCGGGCTGCTCGCGGGCGAGCTCCTCGGCGCCTTGCAGGCGGTAGTCGATTGCCAGGCTCTGCGCCGCCGCATGCAGACGCGCAACCTCGAGCATGCCCGGGGAGAGATCAATGCCGGTCACGCTCGCGCCGGCGCGTGCCAGGCTCTCGCAGAGCAGCCCGCCGCCGCAGCCGACGTCGAGCACGCGCGCACCGGCGAGCAATGCGCGTTCGGCCACGAAGCGCACGCGCACCGGGTTCAGCAGATGCAGGGGGCGAAACTCTCCCTGCGGATCCCAGAAGCGCGGTGCGAGTGCATCGAACTTGGCAAGCTCCGCGCGATCCGCATGCGGCGCGCGCTCCTGCACTGGTGCACTCGAATGGGTTGACGCCATAGGCACGCAAAGCACCCTTAAATTCAGGCCGCGCGAGTATATCGGGCTGTACCCGCGAGCGCCTCAAGATCCCGCGCAACAGCCGCAGCGCTGCCGCGCTTGCGCACGCGGCTCTGTGCTAAAATTTCGTTTTCGTTGCAGCCAGTTCGCATGTCCGAAATCGCCCGCGAAGTTCAGGCCGTCAATCTCGAGGACGAGATGCGGCAGTCCTACCTCGACTATGCCATGAGTGTGATCGTCGGGCGCGCTCTGCCCGACATCCGCGACGGGCTGAAGCCTGTCCACCGGCGCGTGCTCTTCGCCATGCGCGAGCTCGGCACCGACTGGAACCGGCCCTACAAGAAATCCGCGCGCGTGGTCGGCGATGTCATCGGCAAGTACCACCCGCACGGCGACACCGCGGTGTACGACGCGATGGTGCGCATGGCGCAGACCTTCTCCATGCGCTATCTGCTGATTGACGGCCAGGGCAACTTCGGCTCCGTCGACGGCGATCCGCCCGCGGCGATGCGCTACACGGAAGTGCGCATGTCGAAGATCGCGAGCGAGCTGCTCGCCGATATCGACAAGGAGACGGTCGATTTCGTCGCGAACTACGACGAGTCCGAAGCGGAGCCGTCGGTGCTGCCGGCGCGCGTGCCGAATCTGCTCGTCAACGGCGCATCCGGTATCGCGGTCGGCATGGCGACCAACATTCCGCCGCACAATCTGACCGAAGTCGTGAGCGCTTGTCTTGCGCTGCTCGAGGATCCGACGCTGCCGCTCGCGGCGCTGATGCAGCACATTCCCGGACCGGATTTTCCGACCGCCGGCATCATCAATGGCGCGCAGGAGATCGCGACCGCCTACCGCACCGGGCGCGGCCGGCTGTCGGTGCGCTGCCGTGCGCATTTCGAGGACATCGGCCGCGGCGACCGGCAGGCGATCGTCGTCACCGAGCTTCCCTATCAGGTGAACAAGGCGCGCCTTCTCGAGCGCATCGCCGACCTCGTGCGGGCGAAGGACATCGAGGGGATCTCCGAGCTGCGCGACGAGTCCGACAAGGACGGCATGCGCGTCGTCATCGAGCTGCGGCGCGGTGAGATCGGCGAGATCGTGCTCAACAACCTCTATGCGCAGACGCCGATGGAGACCGTGTTCGGCATCAACATGGTCGCGCTCCAGGATGGGCAGCCGCGGCTGCTGTCGCTGAAGGAGATTCTGGAGGCGTTCATCCGTCACCGCCGCGAAGTGGTGACGCGGCGCACGATTCATGATCTCAAGAAGGCGCGCGAGCGCGCCCACGTGCTCGAGGGACTGGCGGTGGCGCTCGCCAACATCGATGCGGTCATCGCCGTCATCAAGGCTGCGCCGGCGCCGCTCGCGGCGCGCGATGCGCTGCAGGCGCGGCCGTGGCCTGCCGGCATCGTGCCGGAGCTGTTGGCGCGCGCCGGCAGCGTCTCCACCCGGCCGAGCGGACTCGCCGCGGATTTGGGTCTGACGGAGACGGGCTACCGCCTCTCCGAAGCCCAGGCGCAGGCGATTCTCGATATGCGCCTCAACCGCCTGACCGGGCTCGAGCAGGAGAAGATCGTCGGCGAATACCGCGAGCTGCTCGCGCGTATCGGCGACTACAGCGACATTCTCGCCCGCCCGCAGCGGCTGACGCAGGTGGTGCGCGCGGAGCTGGTCGAGATGCGCGAGAACTACGGCGACGAGCGTCGTACCGAAATCAGCCGCGATCACCTGGATCTGACCACCGAGGATCTGATCGAGCCCCAGGATGTGGTGGTAACGCTTTCACACGCGGGCTATGCGAAGTCGCAGCCCGTCGCCGAGTATCAAACACAGCGCCGCGGCGGTCGCGGCAAGGCGGCGACAGCCGTAAAGGATGAGGATTTCGTGGAAAAACTATTCGTCGCGCACACTCACGACACCGTCTTGTGTTTCTCGAACCGCGGCCAGGTTTACTGGCTCAAGGTTCATCAGCTGCCGCAGGCGGGCAGAAACGCCCGCGGCAAACCCATGGTGAACCTGCTGCCGCTCGAGGAGGGCGAGAAGATCAACGCCGTATTGCCGGTGAAGCAGTACGACGAGCAGCATTTTGTGTTCATGGCGACGAGCCAGGGCACCGTGAAAAAGACGCCGCTCACGGCCTTCTCGCGGCCGCGATCGGCGGGCATCATTGCGATCGACCTGCATGACAACGACCGCCTGGTGGGCGTCGCACTCACCGATGGCCAGCGCGAAGTCATCCTCGTCACGAGTGGCGGCAAGGCCATCCGCTTTCCCGAGGAGGAGGTGCGGCCAATGGGCCGCGAGGCGGCGGGCGTGCGCGGCGTGAAGCTCGGCGAAGGCCAGGAGCTGATCGCGCTCATCGTCGTCGGCGAGGGGCACATCCTGACGGCCTCGGAGCACGGCTACGGCAAGCGCACGCCGCTTGAGGATTTTCCGGTGCACGGTCGCGGCGGCCAGGGCGTCATTGCGCTGCAGACGACGGATCGCAACGGCGCGACCGTAGGCGCGCTGCAAGTGACCCCGGGCCAGGAGCTCATGCTCATCAGCTCCACCGGCACGCTGGTGCGCACGCCGGTCGATGAGATCTCGATCGTCGGGCGCAACACCCAGGGCGTGCGGCTGATCCGGCTTGCCGAGGGCGAGCGTCTGACCGGCATCGAGCAGATCGATGAGACGCTCGAGGGGACGCCCGACAGCGACGCGCTGAGTGCCGAGGTTCCGCCGCAAGTGTGACGGCGTTGCGCAAGTGCCGCGGGCCGCGCACGGGATCACGAGGCATGCGGCCGTCGGCCGCATAGCTGAATCGGGCGTCTCATGCGCGCATTCAATTTCGCCGCGGGGCCGGCCATGCTGCCCCTGGAAGTTCTCGAGCAGGTGCGCTCCGAGCTGACTGACTGGCAGGGCTCGGGCAGCTCCGTGATGGAGATCAGCCATCGCAGCAAAGCCTTCAGCGAGGTGGCCGCGACGGCTGAGCGAGACCTGCGCGAGCTCCTCGGCATACCCGACGACTATCGCGTGCTTTTCATGCAGGGCGGGGCGCGCGCCCAGTTCGCCTGCATTCCGCTGAATCTGGCGAGCCCGGCGGCGTCGGTCGATTACCTCATTACGGGCGTGTGGTCGAAATTGGCGCTCGCAGAGGCGCAGCGTTACTGCCGCGTCAACGTCGCGGCGGATGAGGCGCCTTCGAGCTACTGCACGGTACCGGAGCCGCGGGCGCTGCAGCTTCAGGCCGGGGCCGCCTACGTGCACTACACGCCGAACGAGACGATCGGCGGCGTCGAGTTTCCGTACACGCCCGACACCGGCGGCACGCCGCTCGTGGCCGACATGTCCTCGACGTTGCTGTCGCGGCCGATCGAGGTGGCGCGCTGCGCCTTGATCTACGCGAGCGCGCAGAAAAATATCGGGCCGGCGGGCCTGACCGTGGTGATCGTGCGCGATGAGCTCCTGGGGCGGGCGCGCGCGGGGACGCCGGCGGTGTGGGACTATCGCGCGCTCGCCGAGCAGGGCTCGATGCTCAACACGCCGCCGACCTTTGCCTGGTATGTCGCCGGCCTCGTCTTCAAATGGCTCAAGGCGCACGGCGGTCTCGCCGCGATGCAGGAGCGTAACCGCGCAAAGGCGGCACTGCTGTATGCGGCCATCGACGCCTCAGGCTTCTACCGCAATCCGGTCGCGCACCATTGCCGCTCCTGGATGAACGTGCCATTCACGCTCGCGCAGCCCGCGCTCGATGCGCAGTTTCTGCGCGCGGCGGCCGCGGCGGGACTCTGCAACCTCGAGGGACACCGCTCGGTCGGTGGCATGCGCGCGAGCCTCTACAACGCGATGCCGCTCGCGGCCGTCGCGGCGCTGACGGCGTTCATGCAGGACTTCGAGCGTCGCCACGGCTGAGCATCGATGCGCTTTCGAATTGCGACACTCAATCACATCAGTCCGCGCGGTCTTGAGCGGCTTCCCGCCGCGCGCTTCGACGTGGGCGCCGCACTCGAGACCGCGCACGCGATCCTGGTGCGCTCGGCGGAACTGCACGCGCGGCTGATCCCGAAGTCGGTGCTGGCCGTGGGGCGGGCGGGCGTGGGTGTCAACAACATTCCGCTCGCCGAGTTGAGCGCGCGCGGCGTGCCGGTGTTCAACGCACCGGGCGCGAATGCCAATGCGGTCAAGGAGCTCGTGCTCGCGGGACTGCTCATCGCCGCGCGCAACGTGTGCCAGGCCTGGGCGTTCGCGCGCTCGCTGCCGGGAGATGATGCGGCACTGGAGACGGCGGTTGAGGCCGGCAAGAAGAACTTCATCGGCTTCGAGCTCCCGGGCCGCACGCTCGGCGTCATCGGCCTCGGCGCCGTCGGTGTTGAAGCGGCCAATTCCGCGCTCGGCCTCGGGATGAAGGTTCTCGGCTACGATCCGCAGCTGACGGTGCAGCGCGCCTGGCAGCTCTCCGCAAGCGTCGAACAGGCGCTGTCGCTCGAGGATCTGTTCGCGCGCTCGCATGCGGTGACGGTGCACGTGCCGCTCAACGAACACACCCGCCACCTGGTGAACGCGGCGCGTCTCGCGCTCATGCCGTCCGGAGGCGTGATTCTCAACTTCGCGCGCGCCGCCATCGTCGACAACGCGGCCGTCATCGCGGCGCTCGACGCGGGACATCTTCGCTCCTACGTGTGCGACTTTCCGGCGAGCCTCCTCAAGGACCATCCGCAGGTGGTGACCCTGCCCCATCTCGGTGCGTCCACCGGCGAGGCCGAGGAGAACTGTGCCGTCATGATCGTCGAGACGCTGAAGGACTTTCTCGAGAACGGCAATCTGCGCAATTGCGTGAACTTTCCGGAAGTGGTGCTGCCGCGGGCCCCGCGGACGACGCGCCTGGCCATTGCCAACCGCAATGTGCCGAACATGGTCGGACAGATCTCGACCTGTCTTGCCGCCGCGGGCCTCAACATCGCCGACCTCCTCAACAAGTCGCGCGACGAATATGCCTACACACTCATCGACGCGGACGGCGCGGTGAGCGAAGATCTGCTCGGGCGAATCGCCCGAATCGAAGGAGTCCTTGCGGCGCGGATCGTCTGATCGGCCCGCTTCTGCCCATGCCGCGCAAGAACCCCTCACGCCCCGCTGCGCCTGCAAAGCCCGCGCCGCGCGCGCGCGTACCGCCGGTCGATCTGGCGCGGGTGCGCGCGCGCATCGATGCGGTCGACGAGCAGATCCATGCGCTCATCAACGAGCGGGCGAAGCTTGCACAGGCGGTCGGGGTGTCGAAGACGCTCGCCGGGCGCACGGCGGAGTTCTACCAGCCGGAGCGTGAGGCACAGGTCCTGCGCATGGCGCGCGCGCGTAATCGCGGTCCACTGCGCGACGAGGAGGTGCTGCGGCTCTTTCGGGAGATCATGTCCGCGTGTCTCGCGCAGCAGGAGCCTCTCAAGGTGGCGTTTCTCGGGCCGGAGGGGACGTTCACGCAGACGGCGGTGCTGACGCACTTCGGGCACTCGGTGCGCGCGCTGCCGCTCGCCTCGATCGATGAGGTCTTTCACGAGGTGGAATCCAGCGCTGCGGATTTTGGCGTCGTGCCGATCGAGAACTCGACCGAAGGGACCGTCAACCACACGCTCGATCGCTTCCTGAGCTCGCCGCTCAAGATCTGCGGCGAGGTGGAGCTACGCATTCACCAGCTGCTGATGGGGCGGATGACCTCGCTCGAGCGCATCGTGCGTGTGTGCTCCCACCAGCAGTCGCTCGCGCAGTGCCGCTCCTGGCTGCAGGATCACCTGCCGGAGGTGGAACGCATCGGCGTGGCGAGCAACGCCGAGGCGGCGCGCCGCGCCCGCGATGAAGAGGGCACCGCCGCCATCGCCGGCCAGACCGCCGCCGAGGTCTATAATCTCGAAGTGCTGGCGCGTGAAATCGAGGATCGCCCCGACAACACGACCCGCTTCCTGGTGCTCGGCCGCAAGCTTTTTGAGCCGAGCGGCGCGGACCGCACGACGCTGCTGGTTTCGGTGAGCCACACGCAGGCGCCGGGCGCGCTATTCCGGCTGCTCGAACCACTCGCCCGGCACCGCGTCAGCATGACTCGCATCGAGTCGCGGCCCTCGCGGCGGCGCAAATGGGACTACGTGTTCTTCATCGACCTCGAAGGTCATTGCGCCGACAAGCCGGTGGCACAGGCGCTCGTCGCGTTGAAGCGGCGCGCCTCGCTCTTCAGGATCCTCGGCTCCTATCCGCGCGCGCTTTCTTGATGGCGTCCGCCGTGTCGCGCTACGTGGTGCAGCCGAGCCGCCCGCTTCACGGCGAAGCGCCCATTCCCGGAGACAAGTCCATCACGCACCGCGCGTTGATGCTCGGCAGCCTTGCCGAGGGCGACACCCGCATTGATGACTTTCTCGACAGCGAGGATTGCCTTGCGACGCTCGTCGCCCTGCGACAGCTCGGCGTCGGTATCGATGGGCCGAACGGCGGCCACGTCGTCGTGCACGGCGCCGGCGCCGCGCGCCTGCACCCGGCGGCGGCCGCTCTCGACATGGGCAATGCCGGCACCGCGATGCGCCTTTTCATGGGGCTGCTCGCCGGCCAGCCCTTCGACTCGAAACTCGTTGGCGACGCCTCGCTCATGCGCCGACCGATGGAGCGGGTCGCGGTGCCCCTGCGGCTGATGGGCGCCGCCATCACGACCCACGAGGGACGGCCGCCGGTGCACATCCACGGCGGCCGCGTCCTCGCCGCAATCGACTACGAGCTGCCGGTGCCGAGTGCCCAGGTCAAGTCAGCGATCCTGCTCGCGGCGCTGCGCGCCGAGGGCCGCACGCGGGTGGTTGAGCCGGCTCCGAGCCGCGATCACACCGAGCGCATGCTCGCCGCCTTCGGCGTCGAAGTCCTGAGCGCGGACGGCACGATTGCGCTGCAGGGCGGCCAGGCGCTGCAGGCGACGCGCGTGCAGGTGCCCGGGGATTTCTCCTCCGCAGCGTTCTTTATCGTGGCCGGCTGTCTGGCTGCGACGCACGGGCTCACCCTGCGGGGCATCGGGGTGAACCCGACCCGCACGGGGCTGCTGCAGCTGCTGCGGCAAATGGGCGCGGACATCCGTGTGCACCCCGTGCGCCGGCCGCACTCTGCGGCAGCCGCGGCGAGCGAGCCGCTCGCCGACATCGAGGTGCGCGCGAGTGAGCTGCGCGGCATCAAGGTTGCAGACTCCGCCGTGCCGCTCGCCATCGACGAGCTGCCGGTGTTCTTCATCGCGGCGGCGTGCGCGCAGGGCGAGACGCTGGTGCGCGGCGCGCTCGAGCTGCGCATCAAGGAAAGCGACCGTCTCGCCGCCATGGCGACGGGGCTCGCGCGCCTGGGGATTGAAGTCGAGCTGCTGAATGACGGGCTCTGGATTCGCGGCGCGTCTGCTGGCTTCGGCACCGGCACGATCGACAGCCACGGCGATCATCGCATCGCGATGGCGTTTGCCGTGGCCGCCGTGCGCGCGCGCGGCCCGATTGAAATCCGCGACGTGGCGAGCGTCGCGACCTCCTTCCCGAACTTCGTCGCGAGCGCCCGCGCAGTGGGCCTGCAGATCGAGCTATGTGCGCCGCCGCCGTCGTGACCATCGATGGTCCGAGCGGTTCGGGCAAGGGCACCATCAGCCGCGCGGTCGCGCGCCATGCGCACTGGCACTTGCTCGACAGCGGCGCCCTCTATCGTCTGGTGGCGCTCGCGGGAGTGCAGAACGCACTGCAGCCAGATGACATATCCGGGCACACGCAGCTCGCTGCGTCCATGCAGATCGGCTTCGGGACGCGCCCGGACGGCGGCGAGCAGGTCACGCTCTGCGGTCGGGATGTCACACTCGAGGTGCGCTCGGAAATGGCGGGACAGGGCGCCTCCCGGGTCGCAGCGTGGCCCGAGGTGCGCAGCGCGCTCCTGGGCCGCCAGCGGGCCTTCCGCCGCCCCCCGGGCCTCGTCGCCGACGGGCGCGACATGGGGAGCGTCGTGTTCCCCGAAGCGGTCCTGAAGATCTTTCTCACGGCGACCCCTGCGGAGAGGGCCCTGCGGCGTTATAAGCAGTTGAAAGACAAGGGTTCCGATGTTAGCCTTCCCGCCCTTTCGCGCGAGATCGCCGAGCGGGATTTGCGGGATTCGACGCGAAAGTCGAGCCCCCTGAAGGCGGCGGCCGATGCCCACGTGATCGACTCGACCGGGCTTGCGATCGATGCGGTGGTTGATCGGGTGCTCGGGCTGGGTCGCGAACTCTCCTTGTGGAGCTAGGTGGCTGTTCTTATCGTGTAGCTTGTGGCGCTTTGGCCAGCGGATGGCCGGGCCGGTATTCATCATCCCTGGAACGCGCTGGATGGCGTCCGGGCGTATGCACGCATGTTGACGTGCGAGTGAAGGTATGACCGAAAATTTTGCCCAGATGTTCGAGCAGAGTCTCGCCAATCAGCGCATCCGTCCGGGGATGATCCTGACTGGCCTCGTGATTGACGTCTCCGAGGACGTCGTCATCGTCAATGTTGGACTGAAGTCCGAGGCGGTGATTCCGGTTGAGCAATTCAAGAACGAGCAGGGCGTGCTCGAGGTGAAGGCCGGCGACGAGGTGGAGGTTGCACTCGACTCGGTAGAGGACGGTACGGGCGAAACGCGGCTGTCGCGTGAAAAGGCCAAGCGCGCGCGCACCTGGACGCGCCTCGAGACGGCCTTCAACAATCAGGAAATCGTCACCGGTGTCATCACCGGACGCGTCAAAGGTGGCTTCACCGTTGAGATCGAGACGGTGCGCGCCTTTCTTCCCGGTTCGCTCGTCGACGTGCGGCCGGTGCGCGACACGTCCTATCTCGAAGGCAAGCCGCTCGAATTCAAGGTCATCAAGCTCGATCAGAAGCGCAATAACGTCGTCGTCTCGCGCCGCGCGGTCGTGGAGCAGGAGTTCTCGGCCGAACGCAGCGCGCTCATGGATAATCTGCAGGAGGGCGCCGTCGTGCGCGGTGCCGTCAAGAATCTCACCGACTACGGCGCGTTCGTCGACCTGGGCGGCATCGACGGGCTGCTGCACATCACCGACATGGCGTGGAAGCGCGTCAAACATCCTTCCGAAGTGGTGAAGGTCGGCGACGAAGTCGAGGTGCGCATTCTGAAATTCGACCGCGAACGCTCGCGCGTGAGCCTCGGCTTGAAGCAGCTCGGCGCGGATCCGTGGGAGAACATCGCGCGCCGCTACCCGCCGCACACGCGGGTCTTCGGCAAGGTCACGAATATCGCCGACTACGGCGCCTTCGTTGAGATCGAGGACGGCGTCGAAGGGCTCGTGCACGTCTCGGAGATGGACTGGACCAACAAGAACGTCAATCCGGCGAAAGTCGTGCACACCGGGCAGGAAGTCGAGGTCATGGTGCTCGACGTCGACGAGGAGCGGCGGCGCATTTCCTTGGGGCTCAAGCAGTGCCAGGCGAATCCCTGGAAGGAATTCGCGGAAAACTACAACCGCGGCGACAAGGTCGCAGGCCAGATCAAGTCGATCACCGACTTCGGCATCTTCATTGGTCTGCAGGGCAACATCGACGGCCTGGTGCACCTCTCCGACATCTCCTGGGACCAGCCGGGCGAGGAGGCGGTGCGCAACTACCAGAAAGGCCAGCAGCTCGAGGCGATGGTGCTGGCGATCGATCCGGAGCGCGAGCGCATTTCCCTCGGTATCAAACAGCTCGCCAAGGATCCGTTCTCTGCCTACATCGCCGAAAATCCCAAGGGTACCATCGTGCGCGGCGTCGTTAAAGAAGTTGACGCGCGCGGCGCGGTCATTGATCTCGGCAACGGCGTCGACGGTCAGCTGCGCGCCGCCGAGCTCGGCCGCGAACGCATCGAGGATGCGCGCATGGTCCTGAAGGTCGGCGATGAGGTGGAGGCAAAATTCACCGGCGTGGACCGTAAGACGCGCACCATTTCACTGTCGATCAAGGCCAAAGAGGCGCACGAGGAGGCCGAGGCTGTGCAGAGCTATCGCTCGGACCAAGCCTCCGCGGGAACGAGCCTCGGCGATCTTCTGAAGGAGCAGATCGGCACGGAGCAGGACTGAGTTAAACGCCGCGCAGCCTTTATGGGCGAGCCATGACGAAATCGGAACTCATCGAGATCATCACCGCGAAGCAGAAGCATCTGCCCGCAAAGGACGTCGAGCTTGCCCTGAAGCAGATGCTCGAGATCATGAGCGATGCTCTCTCGCAGGGCGAGCGCATCGAAATTCGCGGCTTCGGCAGCTTCTCCTTGCACTTTCGGCCGCCGCGGCAGGGGCGGAATCCCAAGACGGGCGAGGCGGTCGCCCTGTCAGGCAAGTACGTACCGCACTTCAAACCGGGCAAGGATCTGCGCGAGCGCGTCAACGATGGAGCCGACAGACCGATCCGTGACTGACCGCCACAGCGGACTGCGATGATTGAGCTCTCACCACTGCTTCTGGCACTAGCGTTCATTGTCGTCGGTGCCATCGCCTGGGGCCTCGGGCACGGCCGCGCGCTCGCGCGCACGGTGCGACTGCCGCGCGACTACTACGTCGGCCTAGACCACCTGATCAACGATCGCTTCGACCGCGCCGCGGAGGTCTTCGCGCGCATGGCCGAAGTGGACGGCGACGCGGTCGAGATTCAGTTTGCCCTCGGCAGCGTGTTTCGGCGCCGGGGCGAGGTGGAACGCGCGATCGCCATCCACACGCGGCTGCGCGGGGATGCGACCCCGGCCGTTGCGCAGCGCGGCGCATTCGCGCTTGCGCTCGATTATTCGAGCGCCGGACTCATGGACCGCGCTGAGCGTCTCTTTGAGGAGCTGGCCGCAACGCGCGAGTACCGGCACGCCGCGCTCGATCATCTGGTGCGCATTCATGAGCAGGCGGGCGACTGGGCCAATGCGCTGAAAGTATTTCACGAGCTGCCGAGCGCCGTGCAGAGCGAGCGCCGCCGGGTGGCCGCCCACTATCTGTGCGAGCTCGCCGAGCATGCCGTGCTGCAGGGCGAGGCCGCACGGGCCCAGGCCCTGCTCAAGCAGGCGCGCGCCCACGACCAGGATCTGCCACGGGCGCAGCTGTTGAGCGCGCGGATGACGGCGGCGGCGGGCGACAGCGGCGGCGCGCTCGCCCTTTACCTGCACACCCTCGAGGCTGCGCCGGAACTGGCGCTCGAAATCATCCCGCGCGTGCTGACTCTGGTCGGCACGGCGGGCGAAGCGCAGCTCCTTGGCGATCTGAGCAGTCGACTGCGCGCGACGGGGCGGGTGAGCGCGCGGCAGCTTGCGTGGCTGCTCGCAACCGCCGTACCGGCGAAGGACGTCACTGAGTCCTCCGCCGAGGTCTCGTCGCTGCGCGCCTTGTTGATGCGCATGGGGGATGTGGGCGGGCGCTATCAATGCGATGACTGCGGTCTGCCGAGCGTCGGCTGGTATTGGCGCTGCCCCAAATGCCGTGCCTGGGACACTCTGCATCCGGTGGTCTTCAAGTGGGCCGAACGTACTGACGAGGCGGCGCGCGCGCTGTGATGACTCAGCCCAGTTCACAACGCGTCAAGGAGCGCCGCATGAGTGTGAAGTCGCCGATTCGTACGGCGGTGTTCCCGGTCGCCGGACGTGGCACGCGCTTTCTTCCGGCGACCAAGGCGAGTCCCAAGGAGATGCTGCCGGTCGTCGACAAGCCGCTCATTCAGTACGCGGTCGAGGAGGCCCTGGCGGCCGGCGCACGGCGACTCGTCTTCATTACCGGCGCGTCCAAGCGCGCGATTGAAGACCACTTCGACTCTGACCCGGAACTCGAGCAGCTGCTGCACTCCCAAGGCAAGAGCGATCTGCTGAACCAGATCAGAAGCGTGCTGCCCTCCTATGCCGCGTGCATCTATATCCGGCAGCCCGCGCCGCTCGGACTCGGGCACGCGGTGCTGTGCGCACAGCCTGCGGTGGGCGCCGAGCCCTTTTTCGTACATCTGGCCGATGACCTCATCCGCAGCACCGTGCCCTGCCTGCAGCAGATGGCCGAAGTGTATGGCGAGAAGCGCGCGAGCGTGCTGGGGGTGGAGCTGGTGCCGCGCCGCGATACCGAGCGCTACGGCATCGTGGAAGTCGAAGCGCCACATTCGGCGACCAGTCGCATCCGCAGCATTGTTGAAAAGCCCAAGCCCGCCGAGGCGCCGTCAACGCTCGCGGTGGTCGGACGCTACGTGCTGACGCCGGCGATCTTTGCGCATCTTGAGAGAATTGGTCACGGCTCCGGAGGCGAGATTCAGCTGACGGATGGCATCGGCGCGCTGATGGGCGAGGAGGCGGTCTATGCGCACCGTTTCGAGGGCAAGCGCTACGACTGCGGCAGCAAGCTCGGCTATCTGCAGGCGACTGTCGAATATGCCCTCGCGCACAAGCAGCTCGGCCGCGAGTTTGGCAAATATCTGCACGCGGTGGCGCGCGCGCGCGCACCAAAGAAGCGCAAATAATTGTCAGCGCGCTTTTGTGGCGCATGATCCATCTCAAATAACGCGCCCGCCACGCTTGCATGTCGGTCGGCGTGGCCGCAAGCTATGCACGTCACATCGCAAAGGAGGCGCGTATGGCGATTCGCCGAACCCCCGACTTACCGCGAATCTCTGAACCCATCCCGTCCAAAAAGCGCGAACGCACGCGCCCATCATCCCGCCCGAGTCCACTTGCAGCCAGCGCGCCGAGCGCGGTTGGCCTATCCGATGAAATGCGGCGGGCGATGATCGCGGAGGCGGCCTACCTGCGGGCGGAGCAGCGTGGGTTCGTGAGCGGCTACGAGCTCGACGACTGGCTGCTCGCCGAACGCGACGTCGATGCGCTGCTGTCTGCGCATCACGGCGCTGCGCCACAGTAGCGCGCCGTAGCGGCGGGAGCTCTAAGGGCTCCCGGGCTCCTTGCTGTGCTGCGCGGGCGGTTCGAGCCCGCGGGAATAAAGTACCCGACCGTCGGGGGTGATGAAGATCGCATCGAATTTCGGCATGCGATTAATGAGTTCCAGAGTTCTCTCCGCGCCCAGCACGAACGCAGTCTTCGAAAGTCCGTCGGTTTCAGTCGCCGTGGGCCCGAGAATCGTCGCGCTGCGCACGCGGCTTGCGGAGTGCCCGGTGCGCGGATCGATGATGTGGTGGTAGCGCACGCCGCCCTCGTCAAAGTATCGGTAGTAGTCCCCGGAGGTCGACATCGCGGTATCCACCAGCGGCAGCCGGGTCACGATCTTGTTGGGGTCATCCGGGTGGCGAATGCCGACGACCCACGGGCGGCCGTCGCGATCGCCGATGATGCGGCTGTCGCCGCCGGCGGTGACGAGGGCGTGCGTAATGCCCAGCGACTGCAGAATCGCGATGCAGCGGTCGACCGCGTAGCCCTTGCCGATGCCGCCGACGTCGATGCGCATGCCCGGCATGGCAAATTTCACGGTGAGCTTGTCCGCGTCGAGAATGAGGTTTCTCCAGTTGACGGTCGGCAGTGCGGCCTGGATTTGCGCTTCCGTGGGCCTGATGTGGCGGCGGTAGTCGTACAGCCGTCCGACGCCTGCATAGGTGATATCGAAGGCGCCGTCGGTGAGCTCCGAAAAATGCAGCGATAGCTTGAGCAGATCAAAGAGCTCGCGGTCGACGTGCACGGGCTCTTCGGCCGCCTTGAGATTGATCTGCGAGAGCTCGCTGTCGGGCTTGTAATGACTCATCAGCTCGTCGATGCGGCGCATCTCGGCCATGACGGCATCGATGGCCGCCGAGCCTTTCGCCGCATCGGCGGCCCGCAGCTCCACCGTGATGCGGGTGCCCATGATGGCGTCGTTGCGCGCCATCCATTCGGCCTGCGCGGCCGTGGGGCCGGCGATGAGGAGCGCACTGGCGAGGATGCCGTAGAACCCGGTACCACGGCGAGCCGCGCCGCCCGCCGTGGGTGTTGCCGCTGCGCGCGTGCGCCCGGCCAAGCGGAGCCCATGTGCCATCCGGCGAGCCTACCTAACCCGGAGAGCTTCTACGAGTGCGGCGGGCGCCTGGCGAGCCGCTGACGGACGAGCGTCGCAACCTGCGTGACCTCGTCGATGCGCAACAGCGCGGCGACGGCAAAGAACACGCCGCCGGCCACGCCGATGGTCGCCAAGAGTGAAGCAGCCTTCGCGCCGGTTGCTTGCGTGGCCCACTGCGCCAGCAGCCAATGCTCCCCGGCGAAGCACACGGCGCCGAGCGCAACGCCCGCCAGCAGCACCTTCGCCAGCATCGTCGCGAGCAAGCCGGTGTGCAAGTAGCGCACATGCCGGCGCATGAGCGCGTAGAGGAGCAGGAAATTCGTCAGGGCGACGCAGCCGGTCGACAGCGCCAGCCCGCGATGCCCCCATCCCAGGCGGAAGGTGAAGAGCCAGTTGAAGGCGAGATTCATCCCGACGGCGATGAAGCTCACGATCATCGGAGTCTTGCGCCGGTCGAGCGCGTAGAAAGCCGGCACCAGCACCTTCATTGCCGAATAGGCGGTAAGTCCGATGGCGTAAAAGCGCAGCGCGCCGGCGGCCTGCACCGTTTGATAGGCGTTGAACTTGCCGTGCTGATAGAGCACCGAGATGATCGGCTCAGCGAGAATGATGAGGCCGATGGTCGCGGGGATCGTGAGCAGAAATGCCAGCCGCAGCCCGCGGGCAAGCTCACTGCGGAACCTGACGCTGTCGCCCGCGGCGACGAGACGCGAGAGCACAGGCAGCGTGACCGTCGCGAGAGCGACGCCAAAAATCCCAAGCGGCAGTTGCATGAGTCGGAAAGCGATCGCGAGCCAAAAAATCGGCCCGTCGCCCAGCGTGGAGGCGAACATGGAATTGATCAGCACGTTCAACTGGACGGAGCTGGCGGCGATCACGGCCGGGCCCATGAGTCGCAGAATCTTCGTCACCCCCGCGTCGCGCCAGTGGAAATCCGCCTGAAAGACGTAGCCGAGCTTCGCGAGCGACGGCAGCTGCACCGCCAGCTGCAGCGCGCCGCCGATGAGGGTGCCAATGGCGAGCCCGACGAGCGCCCCCGGACCGAAATGCGGATCGAGCCAGCGGCCAATCAGGACGCCCCCGGCAATCGAGCCGAGATTGAAGAAGCTCGACGCCATGGCGGGAACGGCGAATACGTGCTTGGCGTTGAGCATGCCCATCACGAGCGCGGCCAGCGACACCAGCAGGATGAACGGATACATGATGCGCGCCAGCACCACGGTCAAATGCGCCTTGTCCGCATCGAAACCGGGAGCGAACAAGGCGACGAGCAGCGGCGCGATCAGGATCCCGATCAGGCAGAGCGAGCTCAATACGACGGCCGTCATCGTCGCGACCTTGTTCGCGAGGCGCCACGCGGCGCCATCACCTTCGGTGGCGATGGTCTTGGAGAAGGTGGTGATGAAGGCGGTCGACAGGGCGCCTTCGGCGAACAGGTCGCGCAGCAGGTTGGGCGTGCGAAATGCGACCGTGAACGCGTCCATGGCGCGGCCGCCGCCGAACAGCGCCGCGAAGATCTGTTCGCGGATCAGGCCGAGAATGCGGCTGCACATGACCGCCAGCCCGACGATGCCTGCCGCCTTGGTACTGACAGCGTTGTGGGAACTGTGCCGGTCGGCAGCCATGAACAAATCGTAGTCGCAGCGGGTCGCGCACGGGCGCAAGACCCAAACAGCGCCTATGTTAGCAGCGCGCGACGCGCTGCGGCTCAAGGATGATGCGTGCAGGTGCAGGGTGTGAGCCGCGCACTTGCCATTGCGCGGCCGCGCTCCGCGGCAACGGGCGCGCAAACTGCAACACGCGCCAATTGTGCTGCGTGCTGCGCTTCAATACAATGCACACACCCTTCCTTCCCTTGCAATGTTGTCGCGGCCGAGACCCCTAGCAGAGCGCTCGCGGGCGGATCGCAAATGATGCTGACGAGAGCCGTGCCCGGCGCCGTGTCGCCCGCAAATCAGCCGACGCGCTTCCGCGTGCTCGGCGCGATCAGCTTCTCGCACTTCCTGAACGACATGATCCAGTCGCTCATTCTGGCGATCTATCCGCTCCTCAAGAACGATTTCGCACTGAGTTTCGCCCAGATCGGGCTGATTACGCTCACCTACCAACTCACCGCTTCGGTGCTGCAGCCCTTCATCGGCATGTACACCGACCGCCATCCGCAGCCGCGCGCGCTCTCGATCGGCATGGGCTTCACGCTCCTCGGACTCGTGCTGCTGTCGATCGCGCCGAACTACGGCATGATCATCGTCGCTGCGGCCCTCGTCGGCGCGGGATCATCCATCTTTCATCCGGAGTCCTCGCGCGTCGCGCGTCTCGCCTCCGGCGGCCAGCACGGCCTCGCGCAGTCGATTTTTCAGGTGGGCGGCAACGCCGGCACCGCGGTAGGACCGTTGCTGGCCGCCTGGGTCATCATTCCCTTCGGCCGCAGCAGTGTCGCCTGGTTCTCGCTCGCCGCGCTGGTGGCCATTTTGGTGCTGTGGAGGATCGGCGACTGGTATCTGCGTTATCACGCGCTGCCGGGGGGCATCGAGATTGCGCACGGGTCGCGGCCGCAATCGACTCCGGTGACGCGCAGGGTCGCTTGGGCCCTGACGATTCTGGTGGCGCTCGTTTTTTCGAAATATTTCTATCTCACCAGTCTCAGCAGCTATTACACGTTTTATCTCATCAGCCGCTTTCATGTCTCGATTCAGTCGGCGCAGCTGCATCTCTTCGGGTTCCTGTTCGCGATCGCGCTGGGGACGCTCGTCGGCGGCCCGGTCGGCGATCGCATCGGCAGGAAACGCGTGATCTGGGTGTCGATCCTCGGGGTTGCGCCGTTCACGCTGCTGTTGCCGTACGCGGATGAGGCTTGGACGAGCGCTCTGGTGTTCCTCATCGGGTTGACGATCGCATCGGCCTTCTCGGCCATCCTGGTGTTCGCGCAAGAACTGCTGCCGGGTCGGGTAGGGACGGTCTCGGGACTGTTCTTTGGCCTGGCGTTCGGCATCGGCGGCATCGGCGCAGCGCTGCTCGGGAAGCTTGCCGACGTGCGCGGAATCGAATACGTCTATAACGTGTGCTCGTTCCTGCCGCTGATCGGTTTGCTCACCGCGTTCCTGCCGGATCTGCGCGGCCGCCATGCGCGCGCGCGCCCGAGCGCGGCCTGATGCGTCTCAGGGTTCTGGCGCTGAACGGCGCCGGGCACGCAGCAGCATCCATTGGCCGAGCAGCACGAGCACGATAGCGCCCAGCGCCGCGCTGTTCCAGCGCTTGCCCTCGAACACGCTCGATACGCTCATGGCGACGACCGGGGTGAGCGCGGTCACGTAGGAGGCCGCGGCGTAACCGCGGCGGCGCGCGAGCCCGTAGTAAAAAAGAAAGGCCACGACCGAGCCGATGAGCGCGAGATACACGAGCGAGGCGACATAGGCGAAGCTCGGCTCGAAGAGCCAGGGCCGTTGCGTGGCAATCGCGTAGAGGATCAGGATGAGTGTGCCATAGACCATGGCCCAGGCGGTCAGAGCTGCGATTGAGGCTCCGGCGGCTTCGCCGCGCCGGGCAAAAACGTTGCCGATGGACGCGCACACGACTGCAATAGCTGCCATGGCAAGACCGACGCGTGCCGGTGCGTCAAGTTGAGCGCTCAGAATCTCGCTCCAGGAGAGTACTGCGACGCCTGCGGCGCCCAAACCCGCACCCATCCACGCGCGCAGTGGCGCGCGCTGGCGGAACACCAGGCGGAACAGCAAGAGGTTGACCAGGGCGAGTGTGGCAAACATGACCGCTACGACGGCCGAGGAGATCCTGGCCTCGGCCAAATAGATGAGCGTGTAGTCGATAGCGAAAGTGAATAACCCAATGCCGCAGGCGGCAGCGTGCTGCGCGAGATTTAGCCGCAGGGGCAGACCCTGCAGGCGACACCAGCTGAAGAGGAGCGCGGTCGCAAGCGCAAAACGGTACGTCAATGAAACCACGGGGTCGACGGCGCCGAGCTGGAAGGTGATGACGAACCAGGTCGTTCCCCACGCCAAAGTACAGACCGCAATCGCGGAGGCATCGAGCAACCGGGGACGTGGCGCCATGCTATGGAAATCTTTGCGCTGCGGAATTCGAGCGCCGCCGGCGGCGCGTTGCATACACAGCGCAGCGGATCGTAGCAGACCGTTGAGCGGCGTAGCAGCAGGCGACGCGAGAGCATCGCGCCCGCAGCGCTAGGCGTGGTGCAGTGTGCTTGTTCGGCGACAATTGGAATTGCAGGAGCGCCGGGAGTAGCGTGTGCCGGAATTTGCACCTTGAGGAGTCGGCCTATGCAGTCCGTGCGGCGAGTAAAGCTTGCGGGCAGCGAGCGCAGCGTCATGCCGGGCGCCCGCGTTGCCGCAAGGATCTCACCCGAGGAGCGCTTTGAAGTCACCGTGCGATTGCGTCCCGGAGCGACTCTGCCATCCTCCGGCGCGGACTTCCTAAGCGACCGGCCGGTGCGCAAGCGACGCTACCTGAGCCGCGCGAGCTACGTGAAGAAATACGGCACGCGCGCCGCGGATTTCGCAAAGCTGCGCACGTTTGCAAAAAAATACGGTCTCGTCGTCGTCGCGGAAAGCCCGGCACGGCACAGCAGCGTGCTTTCGGGCACTGCCGCCGCCTTCAGCGCCGCATTCGCGGTGACGCTGCAGTACTACACGCATCCGAACGGCAGCTTTCGCGGGCGCGTCGGCCCGATCAGGTTGCCACAAGCGCTTGCCGGAATTGTCCAGGGCGTATTTGGGCTCGATAACCGCCCGCAGGCGAGCGCGCACTTTCAGCTGGCCGATGCCGCAGGCAGCGCATCCAAGAATGAGCACGCCGCTGCATCATTTACGGCGCCCGTGCTCGCGCAGCTCTACAATTTTCCAACGGGCCTCGACGGATCCGGTCAATGTATCGGTCTCATTGAGCTCGGTGGCGGGTTCCGCCCGGCCGATATTGATGCCTACTTTCAGGGACTCGGCATCGCGGTGCCCACGGTCACGGCGGTCAGCGTTGATCACGGCGCAAATAGTCCGACCACGGCGTCCGGGCCGGACGGCGAGGTCATGCTCGACATTGAAGTGGCTGCTGCGATTGCACCCAACGCAAAAATCGCGGTGTATTTTACCGCGAACACGAGCCGCGGTTTTCTCGACGCCATTACCACGGCGCTGCATGATACGCAGAACAAGCCCGCGGTGATTTCGATCAGCTGGGGGGGTCCCGAGGCGATCTGGACCGGCCAGGCGCTGCAGCAGTTTGATGCCGCATTCCAAACGGCGGCCGCATTGGGGGTGAGCGTTTGCGTGGCTGCCGGCGACAGTGGTTCGGCGGACGGTGAGAACGATCAGCTTGCGCATGTTGATTTCCCGGCTTCGAGTCCGCACGTGCTGGCCTGCGGTGGCACGTCGCTCACCGCCTCCGGCACCGCGATTGACCGCGAGGTCGTATGGAACGACGGCCCAAGCAGCGCCACGGGCGGTGGAATCAGCGACGGCTTTGCTCTGCCGAGCTATCAGAGCGCAGCGCACGTACCCCCTTCCGCCAATCCGGGCAGCCGAGTCGGGCGCGGCGTTCCGGACGTCGCTGGCGACGCCGATCCCGCGACCGGATACCAGGTGCGCGTCGACGGGGAGAATTTGGTCTTTGGAGGCACGAGCGCCGTTGCGCCCTTGTGGGCGGGACTCATCGCGCTCTGCAATCAGAAACTGGGCACGCCGGTCGGATTTCTGAATCCGCTGTTATACGGATCGCTGGCCGGCAAGGGACTCTGCCGCGACATCACCTCCGGAAACAATGGCGCCTATTCGGCGGCGGTGGGATGGGATGCATGCAGCGGTTGGGGCAGTCCCGACGGGGCGGCAATCCTGCAGGCACTCGAGGGCAAGTAGACGAGTGGGAGCCGCCAATCGTCGAGTGCACCTTGTAGAAGCGCTGACCCGCAAGTGCTTAGGACCGGGCAATCCAGCGAAATATTGCATCGCTGGCGCACACGACGGGCGGCGTCAGATCTGGTATAAGCTCATCGCGGAATTTACCGATCGGCGAATCGCCGGCATCTGCCGATCGGGAGTCACCGTTGCTGGCTCAATCAGCCATTTGAAGCGTTCGCCCATCATCATTGAGGTAGGCCCATGACTAGATTACTTGTATTCCTCGCGGCCGCGACTCTGACGAGCGTCAGTTTTGCGCAAGCGGATTCATCCACCGATTTCGCCCGTGGTGGCATGCATTTCAGCGCCAAGGCGATGGATACCGACAATGACGGCATGATCTCCAAGGACGAGTTCATGAAATACCACTCCGACATGTGGGATCAGATGACCAAGGATTCGAACGGATCGATGTCCACGAGCGATGCGAAGACAGCGTTCGCGCGTGGCGGCATGCATGTGAACACCAAGGCGATGGATGCGGACCATAGCGGTACCATCACCAAGGATGAGTTCATGAGCTACGAGGCGACTCATTGGAACCTCCTGCCGAAGGATGCGAACGGACAGATTTCGGTTGCCGATTTGCAAAAGGCGATGAAGAAGCATCGCCAGAAAGCGGCGCCTGCCGCCGCCCCGTCCAACTAGGACATCTTCGAGGAGATGTCTACGGTTGAATCGGCGCGAATATGCGCCAGGCCTCAGTTGGGTGGGTGATGCCGTAGTAGATCGCGGGAATGCCTTGTGTGATCGGCTCTTGCCGAACGTGGTGCGCGGTGACTTCGATTGCGTCGATCGTATCCGACTCGGGCACCGGTTCGACGCCTGACTCAGTGAGCACACGATTCAGCCGATCCGAGGACAGTCGCAGATCAAGGTGCGGGTGGGTTCTTTTGGCAGTGATCGCGAAGGGACTCACCCTGGCATTGGGCCCGAGCGGGTCGTGCCCGGCGGCAACCGCTGGTTTTGCAGTCACGTCGGACTGCGCTTGACCTGCGGCAGTCGCGTGTTGGGGCGGCGCCGTGTCATCTGCTGCGGCGGCCAGGGGTAAGGCGAACAGACCCAAACAGACGGTGGTGGCAACCGCTCGCCGCATGATCAGCTTCAGCTCCAGTTCAATTCGGTGGCGCGCCTGTGGCATCGCATTTCATCTTAGCATGATGCTGCGATGCGACGGATGTCGAGAGGCTTCATGAGATCTGCCGCAAGTCCCGAGCGGCGCGCGCCTGAATATATGCGCACATGGTGGCGAGAATTCTCGCAAGCGGCGCCGCGCACCGCCGCGGCCCGTCGTCCTCTGCGCCTGATGCCGAGCCCTGTGATCAGAGCGCAGTTGACTCTGGCAATGGCGGCGGCCGACGGCACAGTGGGCGCGCATTGCATCCACGAGCTTTGGATGCGCCGGGATCTGGCCATCAATGTCGATGCGGCGCTCGAGCAGCTTTGGAAGAGGGCGGCGCCCTCGATCCCGGACTGGCTGCCGATGCGCGACATTGAGTGGCTGCCGCTTGCATATGAAATCTGCGCGCAGTTCCAGCCACAGGCTCGCGGGCGCACGAACATCTATCTCGTGCTTCTCGATTACAGCGATAGCCGTGCCGAGCCGCATGCCGTCTATGTGGGAATGAGTCATTACAGCGCGCATCAGCGCTTTGACCAACACAAGGCGGGTATCCGCGCCGCAGGCTGCGTGCTGCGGCGGGGACTAGAGGTCCTGACCGGACCGACTTTGCATCTACAGCATATCAAGCGTCGCGACGCGGCCCGTATCGAGGGGGAGCTCGCCGTCGGATTGCGCGAGGCCGGGCTCTTTGTGCAGGGCGGCCATTGAGCCCGCAGCAGCGCTCAGGGCGCGGCAGGCAACGTCGGATACCCAAGGCGGATTGTTCGGGGTAGCATGCGCGCCGCGTTTACGTGCGGCTGTCGGTGGTGGCTTGCTAATGCACAGATCGGTGACTCGGGCTGCGGGGATGCTCACACTTGCGCTGTTGGCTGCGGGATGCAGCTTGACCTCGCGCGACCTTCGGGACAGTGCACCCGTAGCGGGCGGAGCGGCGAGCGTGCAGCACCTCGAGCGGCTCGAATGGCATCGCAATGTCGATGACAACGGGCATATCCTCGACACCGGTGACGATTTATTCACCGTGCTCAATTCTGCGACCGTAACCGACGATTCACTGCAGATCCTGACGGGAGTCGGCTTTGCACCGGGACCCGAGGGCGAACGGCAGCTGATCAGCATTCCTTTCGGCGACATCGTCGACATCCGCCTGATCACGCACCCCCTGTCCGCCGTGAACATGGTGCTCCCATTGAACGCCGGAACCTGGGGCAGCCGTGTGCTCATCACGACCCGGGATGGATCGCGCGAGCTCTTGAGCCTTGCCAAGGGGGGCGCGAACTCCCCGGAGTTTTTCAGTCCCACGCGAGGGGTGTTTTTGCCCAATGCCAATGGCGCGAAAGTCGTCAAGGGCCTGTGGTGGCCGGATCGCGCCAAGACCAGGGCACTGGCCGCGCTCCTGCAGACTAAGGTGGCGGCTTTCCAGGAAAGATGAGGGACCGACGCCTGATCATGCCATCCGCGGTTACGGGCGCTTGTGGCATCCGCATCCCGCGTGGCAGTTCTGGTATACGATCGGGGGCCGATCTGGGGAGATGAATCATGCCGCGTGATCCTTTGCAAGCCACCGGCACGCCTGACGTTCCGCTACCCGGTCAGGCCGATCAGATTGCGCAGCAGCACCCGGATCTTTGGGCCGCGTTTCAGCGACTCGGCGAGGAGGCCAGTCGCGCGGGACCGCTTGATGCGCACGCGCGCCGCCTGGTCCACTTGGCGCTCGCTCTGGCATCCGGATCGGAAGGCGCGACGCACTCGCACGCGCGGCGCGGGCTGGCGGAGGGGCTGACGGCTGCAGAGCTTGAGCATGTGGCCCTGCTCGCCATCACGACGCTGGGATGGTCACGGGCGATGAAGGGACTGAACTGGATACGCGATATGACTCGCGCCACGGATGCGTCGCTGCGGTGAATCCGCAGCACTGTGCCTTCGTCGCAATGGATGCCAAAGAATAGGCGCGGGCAGCTGCGCGACTTGGGCTTGCGCGCCGACCTCGCCTACTTGCAGTTGGCGTATTCCTCCTGACTTAAACGGCCGTCGTGGTTGGCGTCGCACCGGGCAAAGTTGGCGCTCAGCCACCTGTTGTGTCTGACGTCATCCAGAGTCAAATAGCCGTGATTGTTGGTATCCAACCTCAGGAAGTCCGGGCGCATGACCGTAGCTTTCTCCACCTGAGCACTATCCGGCTGGGACGGATCGGCCGATGTGAGGTTCTTGCCCGTGGCATCATCGTGCCCTGCGGTCGGTTCTTCCGGATCCGTTGCCTGCGCCGACTGATTGGTCTCTGTCGGCGTTTCAAGATGCGAGGTTACCCCTGGCGCCATCGGAGCCTCGGCCGCGCGTGGCGGAACCTGTGCTATGGCGATCGCAGCGCCGCACAGCAGGGCGCCGCAGGCCCATGGAGCAAGATACACCGGTTTCATGAGGGCTCTCCTTGCCGCCGTCGCGAATTCGATTGCAGCATCCCAAGCACAACGCCGCGGCGCAATGCTTGTTCCAAACTGCGAGCAGATGCGGGGGCTTCTCGTCCCTGCATGGCTTCAGCCCGAAGAAGCTCATTCGCGGGCGCGCAACACGCAAGTGCCGGCCGTAATCTCGGCCTGCAGAGCGCGCGACTCCATTGCACGATGGGACGCGTGCCCGGCACGGTCTCCGATGCACGCCGTCGTTTACGAATCCGGGTGTCCGAGCGATGCGTTAAGGGCGACGGCGAGTGCTGTTTGGCCGCTCGCGAGATCGGCCCACAGCAACTCCTGTCCCTTGCGCTTACCCTTCTCGGTGAGCTTCATGCCATCGGGCGTGATCGTGACGATATACGGCTGGCCCTTGATTTCGATTTGCCGTTTCAGCGGCTTCTCAAGCTTGGTCATGCGTTCCCCTCAAAGTGCGTGCGCGTGCAATCATTGTCTCATGGTTAAGGAGACACGGAGCGTAAATCTCCCCGCGCACGCCGCCTATAATGCAATGCGCTAGTATTGTCAGCGGGTTTATTGCCGGGTCTGCTGATGAAGATCGATTCGCGTGCTTTTTGTGTGCCGGAAGGAACGAAGGTAAAGCTTCGCAAATGGGCAACCTCTGTAGCGCCGGCGTATACGTCGAAGCACCAGTACCGCAAGCTTCTCGGCACCCATGTCGAACAGCTGAGTTCTCTGCAGGAGATCCACTATGCGGCGAATCGCTACGCGCTGCTGCTGATCTTCCAGGCGATGGACGCCGCCGGCAAAGACGGTGCGATCAGGCACGTGATGTCAGGAGTCAATCCGCAAGGCTGCCAGGTGTTCAGCTTCAAGGCTCCGAGTGCGGCGGAGCTTGAGCACGATTTCCTATGGCGGAGCACGTGCGTACTGCCGGAGCGCGGTCATATTGGCATATTCAATCGGTCTTATTACGAGGAAGTGCTCATCGCACGGGTTCACCCGCGAGTTCTTCGCAGCGAGGGCATTGAGATTGCACCCGACGAGACGCACAAGGTCTGGGAAGGCAGATACCGTTCGATCGTCGATTTTGAGCGTCACCTGCATCGCAATGGCACGCGGATCGTCAAATTCTACCTGCACCTTTCCAAGGAGGAGCAGCGCAGGCGCTTTCTTGCCCGGATCGATGAGTCGCAGAAGAACTGGAAGTTCAGCATCGCTGACATGAAAGAGCGCGAGTATTGGAAGCAATACATGCACGCCTATGAGGCATGTCTCAGTGCGACGAGTACCGCAGCCGCGCCCTGGTACGTGGTGCCCGCCGACGACAAGGAGAACGCGCGCCTAATCATCTCGCAGACGATTGTTGATACGATGCGCGCGCTCGGCTTGTCGTACCCGGCGATAGATGCGCGTCAGCGCCGCGAGCTGCGTGCAGTGCGCCGGCGTCTTTTGAAATGAGCACTCTAAGCGAGTGCGCTCTCGGCACTCGCAAGCGTCAAGTACGAGCAACACCGCCGCTGTACTAGGCAACTCCGGAATAGACGTCGCTCAGCCATGTTTGCGCCGCCCGCGGATCACGCGCCGAAGCGAGAAAGCGCAGCCACGCCTGTTGCTCGTGCCACACCAGCACCAGCTCCCATACGCACCAGGTGGGCTTGTGAGCGCCATCCCGGGGGAAGAGCTCGAACAAGGACATCGCTTCACCGTCTTTATAGAATACGGTCTGCCACAGTTCGTTGGACTTTCGCCAGGTGCTGACAATCAGGAAATAGAAATCCTTTTCGCAGCGGTGCAGCACCGCGAAACCCAGGCCCTGCGCCTCGAGCGGCGCGTTGGTAAGATGACTGCGGGCCAAACGTGTAATTGCCGCGGGCAAGGACTCCTGCGCATAATGCAAGGCGTACCATTTGAGGGTCACGCCGGGCGCATCGATGACTTCGCCTGCGACGACCACCTTTGGCTCATGTTCGTAACCCGTTTCAACGCCTGCGTCGGTCGCGACGATATGGTTGAAGTGAGATGGGGATGGGCTCATCGACTCACCTCGCTACGTCGGTCGGACCTGAGCGGACTGCAGCCGATTTGCGAGCGTGCCGATCCCTTCGATCGCAACCTCGACGGTGGCGCCGTCCTTGACGGAGCCCACGCCGATGGATGTCCCGCAGGCGATCACATCGCCAGGCAACAGCGACATGTCATGCGAGAGGTGGCTCACAAGTTCGTCGGGCGAGAAGATCATGTCGCGCAGTGGATAGTTCTGACGCTCCACGCCGTCGACCCGGGTCACAACATTCACGGCCGACCAGTTGAGGTTGGGCGTAATCACGGGCCCGATGCAGCCAAAAGTGTCATAGCCTTTCGCTCGACACCATTGCACAAAATTTGGATCTTCGTTGAGCACCTCGCTCGCGGTCAGGTCATTCACACAAGTAAAGCCGAAGATGAATGTCGATGCTTCTGCCACCGCCACATTGGAACAGGGCCTGCCGATGACGATGCCCAACTCGCCTTCGTAGGCAATTTTCCCTTGATACGCACTGGGCCGCACTATGTCCGCGCTCGGGCCGACGGCACAACTTGCCGGCTTTATCAGAAAAAGCGGATACTTCGGTGCAGTTTTGCCGAGCTTGATTGCAAGCGCGTGGAAATTATTCCAAAGAGCGATGATCTTGCTCGGCGCGCACGGGCATAGGAGCGTCGCCGCCGCCAATGGCAGCACTTTCCCGGTTGCTGCAGGCGCGCGGTACATGTCGCCGGCGTACTCGGCGATTTGCTCGCGCTCGAGGTCTCCGAAGCCAACGCGGCCATCGGCAGTTTTAAATCGTACCCAATGGGTCATTTTCTGATTCTCGCGTGTTTGCACGGTGCAGACCGCGTTTCACAGAACACGCCATGAAACGTCTTTTATTGAATCAATATGAATGAAGCCGCTTCGCACCTACGGCTTTCGTTAAGCTCCAAGGATACCCGCTGTACGGCAGCGGCGCGCGTATTTCCAAGTGGCAGGCCGTCGCGTCGTGCGGCGGGCAGCGGCCATGAACCCTGATTGCGCGGCTGTTGCGATGCCATTTGGGCCGTGGAACCCCGGCATTCGTTCGCCGGTGCCAGAGGAGCTGCGCCAATATTGCACGATATTTCGCGCGGCGAATGTCTTTACGAGCCTCCAAAAGGCGCACGAGCTGCGCGATTTTACCGGGCTGGAATTGGCCGATCTCGTGGCGTTCCGGCCGCGGCGCTTGGTGCTGCACGAGCTTCTGATACGCGTGACCGCTGACTTGTCGGTGCCGGACGGCGAGAAGGTCGAGGATCTCGGCCTCAATTTCCGCGAGATGACACGCGTCATCCTGGCGCGCCATATTGAGCCGCACATGCACGCGATCACGACGTCCTTCGACGTGTGGCGCCGGGAACTTGCGCGCGTCATCGAGGAAGACCTCGCCGCCACGATGGCGGAGTCGGCCAAGGCGGCTGTCCCAGGAAAGGGCTTGTCGAAGCGCGGCATATTCGGACTCTTCGCCGCGCGCCACGAGAGTGCGCCGATGGCAGGCGCCGCGAGCCGCTGGGATGAGCCGCTGGCCGATCGGAGAGCCAGGGCCCCTGCGACCGAGAATGAATTGCAAGCGTCAGCCTATCGTGCGCTGGCACGCGTCGTGGCGGCAATACACAAACGGCACGGCGGGCCCTGGGGTACCCAGGAGCTGATTGCGTCCATCGCAACCGACCTGGCCTGCAATGAATATGGAAGTACGCTTATTGGGCGGGCAATAGAACCGCTGTTGTTGCAGGCTGCCAAGGGCGAGGGCTACAGGATGCTTCCGGCGCAGCAGTCGCCCGTGATCATGAATACCAAAGGACCCTCCGCTTCGGGCAAGAGCACACTTCGTCCGCTGCAAAAGCAGCTCGCCAGTGATATCGGCGTGTCCTGGAGCGACTTCGCCCTCATCAGCCCGGACATCTGGCGCAAGCAGCTTCTCGACTATGAAGCGCTTGGATCCGATTATAAGTATGCAGGGAGCTTCACCGGAGAAGAGCTGCAGATCGTCGATCATAAGCTCGATCGCTATATGGCTCGCAAAGCCGAACGCGGGCAGATTTCGCATTTGCTGATTGATCGCTTCCGCTTTGATAGTTTCGCGGCGGATTCGGACGAAGCGGGCAGCAATCTCCTGACTCGCTTCGGACGCATCATTTATCTCTTTTTCGTGATTACACCGCCTGGCATGCTGGTCGAGCGTGCGTGGACTCGCGGCCTGGATGTCGGCCGGTACAAGGCAGTAGACGATACTCTTGCGCATGGCGTCGAGGCGTACTCGGGAATGCCGCAGCTGTTTTTCACGTGGGTGCAGCGCACCGATAAGCGCGTGCACTTTGAGTTTGTGGACAACAGTGTGCGGCGCGGTGAACGGCCGCGAACTGTCGCATTCGGCCGCAATGACACGTTAAACGTGCTGGACATCACCTGCATTCTCGATATCGAACGCTACCGCAAAGCCAATATCAATGCCACGGCAGCAGAGTTTCTCTATGCCGACACGGCACTGCTTGCCCCGCAGAACAATGCGGGATTCCTGAAGCAATGCATCGAGCGATTCCGCGATGTCAACTTTGCCGATCAGGATACTGGGCGAATCTACTTGCGCATCGCGTCGGGAAGGGCGACTTGGACAGACCGCGAGTGGCTGGAGCGGGTGCTCTTAAATCAAGACATCCGTACGGCGCTGTTGGCAGTCGTACCGAGCGTATTTGATGGCGGTGACCTCGGTGACACACGCCCAGAATTCCTGCAAGACACGGTCGCGGCCGAGCGGGTCCCGACGCTTGGATATTGGGGGGGCGGCGACTAAGCCGCTGCGACTGCTCACGCGGTGGCTTAACTGTCGAGCGTGGTTGCCAGCAGTTTGGTCAACGCGTAGACCGTATCAAGATGCGGCGTAGAGGTTTGAGTCAGCCGCCCCAGCTCCACGACAGCCCCCAGCAATGCATCGGTCTCGAGGGCGCGCCGTGCTTCCACGTCCTGCAACATGGATGTCTTGTGGTGGCCGACTTTCTCGGCGCCGGCGATGCGCTTTTCGAGTGGCACCCGGAAGGTGATGCCGAGTTTGTTCGCAATGGCCTGCGCCTCGGTCATCATATCTGCCGCAAGAGTGCGTGTCAGAGGGTACTGACAAATGCCTGCCAAGGTGGCGCGCGACAATGCACTGATCGGGTTGAAGGTCATGTTTCCCCACAGCTTCAGCCAGATTTCGGCACGGATGTTGTCGAGGATAGGCGCCTTGAAACCCGCCTTTATGAAGCATTCCGATATGCGCATGACGCGCGTACTGCAACTGCCATTGGGTTCCCCGACCGGGAAGCGATCACCCTCGATGTGCTTGACAACGCCAGGCGCAACCAGCTCCGAGGCCGGATAAACTACGCAACCTACGACGCGCTCTGCCGGAATGTTGGCCCCGATGACACCGCTCGGATCGACGCTGTCGATGCGACGTCCTTGCAACTCGCCGGCGTGCTCGTGGAAGTACCAGTACGGGACACCATTCTGCATCGGTATGACAGCCGTTTGCGGACCGAAGAGCTTCGGCACGTCACGAGCGACGTTTTCGACTTGATGAGCTTTCATTGCGAGTATCACCAGGTCCTGGGGGCCGACAGCGGCATAATCCGCCGTGGCCGCGACGTCCTTCGCTACCAACTCGGTACCGTCGTTCATGACGAGCTTCATGCCACGGGCTTGAATGGCCTCTAGATTCAAGCCGCGCACGATAAACGTGACTTGCTCGCCCCCGAGCGCCAGCTTCGTACCGACGTAGCCGCCGATAGCACCCGCGCCGATTACCGTAATCTTCATCGGACCTCTCGCACAGTAGGGAAGCTAAGGTCGCGCACTTTGGTCCCGCCGGAACTCAGTGTAAGCTACGTAGCAAGAATCCGAAATCGCTCTGCGCAATGCAAGCTCTGGCGAAAAAACTCGCCAGCAATAGGGCGGAATGCCATCACCCGCGGCTTCGCGTCTGCGTGACACGATCCGATCGAGATTGTGAAGAGTTACTTCAGTTCTGCTGCGCAAGAGAGCAGATCAACCGAGCGGGCTTGCGCAGGCGCAAGTTTAAAAGCTTGCGAATGGCTGACGAAAGGGTCCTGCAGCTCGGGTTGCAGAATCTGCGGGCGCTTGCCGGTGGGGGTGGCGGTACCGGTTTTCCTGATGTGTTTGTGCTTCAGCCAACTCGTGGTCGGAGATTCAAAATTGGGGAGGAATCCTGCTGCAGGCTAATACGCACTAGCTCGAAGCAGACGGCACGCATGCATAACATTTAGGCGCCGCGGGCTCGCGACCGGCTGAGCGTCGATCCGAGCTTTCGTGAGGACTTTTCTCCCGACCCTGGAGGGTTCCTGAATCCGGGTGCACGACCGCGAGGGCCGAGCGCCACGAGGCGGGTTGAGAATTGACATTGCGCGTGGACTCGAGCGCACAGGTCGCAGCCGACAATACAAGAATCCAAACACAGAGCAACGTCAGATTCATATGAAACCTCACACGGATTGAAGGACTCGGCATTTTTCGATGGCCCAATACTTATAAATCAGCGCACAATGCTAATGCTCTGTTGCAGTTCACAATGCTGGCGCCAGTCCCGTGTTGGTCTAGCTCAAGTGCCCGCACCGCTTCTGCAATCGACGCGGCGGGAATGCGCAGCCGCCAGCATCCGTTTCCACATGAGAGTTCAGGATTCGCAAAGGGCAAACGCGGTTTTGAGTTCGCGGCCCAGCGTTGCTCGGAGCTGCGGAATATGAACCGTATGAACCCGCGTCCTGAATGCTTGCTTCGGTTTTTCGGATGCAAGAACTGATGGACTTCTTAACTTCGGATGACGCACCTTACCTGCACGCGAGAGATACTCTAGGAATACAATGTAAGTACTTGTTGTTATTAGATATAGTTGTTGACGCTTCGTGCAGCGGAGAAGTCAAGCGCAGTGTTGTCGACCCCCCAGCGTCCGCAGTGGAGACTGGGGGGGTCCAACGGTGCCGGGCGGCCTGTGCTTAAGACCCCGGTACAGGGTTCCCGTCATTTGCCGCCGCGAGCCGCGTCTCGGCGGCCGCGACCATGGACTTGAAACGGGGATCGCTACGGAGGGAATCGAGGTCCGGATCGGCTTTGGCGTGGTTCAAGAAGCCAATGGCCAACGTTTCGAAAACCGGACCCAGCAGTTTGAGTGCGGCGTCCGGTGATTTCAAATGGGTCGCCATTGCGCAGGCAAAGTTGTAGCGCGCGTTCATATTATCCGGATCAATCAGCAGCGCACGATTCATCCAATCCTTCGCGCGTTCGGCCTCTCCCAGAACCGCAAGAGCATTGGCGCCGTAGGCCATGGCCGCGCCATTATTCGGATCCTGAGCCAGAGTTTTTGCGGTTCGGGAGAGCGTGATTTGCGCGACCCGCCGAGCGGCCTGGGTATTTACCAAGGCGGTGTAGCAGGTGATCAACATGGAACCTGAGTTAAGATCTGTCTCCAAAAGAGACATTGACTTTTCATAATAGCGAATTGCCTCGTCCAGCCGTTGCTGGCGGAATCGCAAATACGCGGCAGACCTGTTGACCTCGTAGGACTCGGGGTCCAGACGAACGGCTACATCGATTTCGGCGGCCGCCTCGTCATGACGACCATGCTGGGATAGGATTCTCGCCTTGACGGCATGGGCCTCGGCCAGATTGGCGTCCAGCGCGAGCGCCCGTTCAGCTGGTACCAAACCGTCATCGCCTCTTCTGCCATGGACGAAGCGCAAGATCATCTGCCCAATGGCCATGAGCGCCCAGGCACGAGAATACCCAGGGTCGATTTCGACGGCGCGGCTGCACAGCCGGATCATCGCTTCCGCCTGCCGGGCATCGGCTTCATGGCCCGTGATGTAGGACTGTCGCGCCATGAGATAGAGATTGTAGGCCTCGACATTGTCCGTGCCGCGCTGCTCGATCGCCTTCTTCTCTTCGGGCAGAAGCTTGAGTTTCAGGGCTTTGACTATGGCTTCGGAGATTTCGTCCTGCAGCGTGAAGATGTCGTTCAAGTCGCGATCGTAGCGCTCAGCCCAGACGTGATCGTTACTCGAACCGTCGACCAGCTGCGCGGTAATTCTTACGCGGCCACCTGCCTTACGCACGCTTCCTTCCAAGACGTGGCCGACCTTGAGTTCGCGTGCGAGTTTCGGGACGTCAACATGCTTACCCTTGTACATAAAGGCACTGTTGCGCGAAACGACGGCCAGTGCCGAAACCTTGCTGAGATCGGTAATGATGTCTTCGGTGATGCCGTCGCTGAAGTACTCCTGCTCTTGATCGCCACTCATGTTGGCGAAGGGCAGGACGCAGATCGAGACGCGAGGGGCGGCGGCGGAAGCCGATGGCGCCGAGCTGGTGGCCGACTTTGCCGATTGTTGCGCGCGTTGACGCTTGATTACGGTACTGAGCGAACGAAGGAGATCCTGGAACGGTACGCTGGAGGGATCCTCCCCCCACTGGTCAAGGTCGGTCGTTTGAATCGCCCGTACGTCGATCGGCAGGCGCGCGTCTTCGAATCGCACGGGGACCAGGATGCCGCGCTCGGCGGCATCGCGCGCCTCGCCGCGTACCCAGCGGGAGGCCACGGATGTTGGCGTCCAGACCACCAGCACGGCACTGGCCGCCTGGAGCTCCGCATCAATCTGGTCATCGAACTGCTGGCCAGCGGCAATCGCCGGGTCCCACCAGACTGACCAGCCCTTCGCCTCGATCGCAGCCACGAGCGGCGCGACGCGTGCCTTGTCGCTGCGAGCGTAGGAAACGAACACGTCGGCCATGCCTGCTGGACCTCAAGCGCAGTGGTTACCGCAAGCCAACCGCGGCACCAATAGCTTAACTCGCCTCAAGCGGGAAGCGGATAGGAATTATAAACTCCCGGGCGCGCAAGATGGTGGGCGATATACTTTTGCGCACGACACAAGCCATTCAGGCACGGATACGAAACGATGCATCACACGGTCTGGTGCGCTTTGGCGCGCGGAATCGCGATCCTCGGATTTCTCGCGCCGAGCGTTCACGCGGATCCCATAGATAGCTATCTGCGCTCGGAGATGGCGGCTCGAAAGATTCCGGGACTCGCGGTGGCCATAGTTCGTGGGGATCGCATTGAGAGGATATCGGTGTTCGGCTTCGCGGACGTCGAGAACGCCGTGCGCGTTTCGGACTCGTCCATATTCGCTATCGCATCACTCGACAAAGCGCTGACGTGCGCCGGCGTGCTGAAGGCCGAAGAGCACGGCAGGCTTCTAATCGACGAGCTCGTCAGCAAATATGTACCGCTTCCATTTCGCGGGATCACGATTCGTCAGCTGCTGAGCCATACGTCAGGACTTCCTGATTCGCTGGCTGAACTTGACTCGGGACGACGATTTACCGCGTATTCGACCGAGCAGCTTCTCGATTCGACTCGCCGGCTTACCCCCGTTGCGCCCCCGGGATCGCGTTTGGTCTATTCCGACGTTGGGATGTTCCTGGCGCAGAACGTGACGGAGCGTGCGACCGGCGAACCGTGGTGGACCTTCATGCGGCGCGAAGTGTTTGAGCCGGCGGGCATGCATTCGGTCGTCTCCATGAATCCTCAGGCCCTCATTGCAGGCCGCGTCTCTGCTTACACGCTCAATCGCGACGGGCAATTAACGCGCGATACCCGACTGGAGATCGACTATGGGCCCCTCTACAACGACCTGGGAATGACTATAGGAGACTTTGCGCGGTGGATCATTGCACTCGACGGCAGGGGAGCTTTGACGCCACCTATGGTCGCTGCGCTTACGACGCCGGCGGTGCTCGCTGACGGCACGCCCGCTGCCGAAGTCTATTCGTGGACACGATACGGCCTAGGGCTTGGCGTCGACGACATTTTTGGTGAGCGCGTTGTCATGCATGCGGGCCATAGTGGCGTCGGTTTCGTAAAACTGCTGGACCGGGGCGTGGCGGCAATCGTCTTCACCAACCTTGAGAACCCCGCGGGTTCGGATCCCGTCGGGCTCGCGCTTGGCGTGGCAGGAATAGTGGAGGGACGCGTCGGCCTGCGGGGCTTGCAGGCTGCGCGCGCGCCTGATGAAGTGCTTGCCGCGGCATTACACAGAGACTACGAGCTGTTCGCCGCCGGGACCCCGGACCTGCTGCGCTATGCGACCGGCGTCCGGGCCACCCTATGGGCGGGCACGGAGGACTTCGCCGACCGAGTTCGTCGCCTCGGCGCGCTGCAGTCCTTTGAGTTCCTTCGCGAGCAAACTCTGGACCGAGATCGCGCGCTCTGGTTTCGCGCAACGTACGCGGGCGCCGCCTTCTACGTGCGCTTTTCGATCGACAGCCAGGGACTCATCAGCCGCCTCGGCTGGTGGCATCTTTAGGTCGACGGAGGGGGCCGTGGGGAAGAGGCTAAAAGGGTGGAAAACATTTTACTCGAGGCTTCATTCACGTATTGACCCTGCGGCGCATCCAGACGTTTCGCCGGGACAGGACACCGGGCGTTAATCGTCGAGACGCTAAAGCGCCTCAAAAAGCCCTAATTGAACATAATCTAGCCGAGCTCGCCCGTTCCCGCCCAGCAGTGCATAAGACGCCAAGCCACGATAAATTGATCGATATAGAAATATTGGATACGGGGCTCCTTCGCGATCCAGGGAGCGGACCCTCAAATTCCGAATAATCAATATCAGGGGGCAGGATGAACAAAACCACAGGGAAGATCCGGCAAATCATGACAGTGCTGGTGATCGCTTTGCTGCTGTGGCCGCATCATGCCGTGGCACGACCCCTCAGACCACTTCCGTCCACGCTGGGCGCCGCTCGTCGGCCTAACTCTCAGGCCAACAACTCTAGCAACAGTCAGGACTCGCCCTGGACACCACTGACTAATCAACCGAGTTTTTTGGTTTCTGGCGCCAGCACCCCAATGCTTCTCACCGATGGCACCATTCTCGTGCAAGACACCTGTGCTACGGATTGGTGGCGATTGACTCCGGATATATATGGTAGCTACGTCAACGGAACCTGGACCCAAGTGGCGTCGCTGCCGACGAACTACGCGCCGTTCAGTAATTCCTCTGCAGTGCTACCGGATGGCCGCCTAATCATCGAGGGGGGCGAGTACAACTGTTATGTCGATCCGGTAAATGCAGTATGGAGTGCCCAGGGCGCGATCTACGATCCAGTCGCCAATGTCTGGACGCCTGTGGCGCCACCCCCGTTCTTTAGCGTCATTGAAATCGTTCCAGGTGTGTTCGGACAAACAATTGGTGACGCTCAAAGCGTAGTACTGGCCGATGGCACTTATATGCAGGCCGATTGCTGTACTAAGCAGGACGCATTGCTCAATGCCAAGACCTTGACCTGGAGCACAACTGGGAAAGGCAAGTTCGACCCTAATGATGAAGAAGGATGGACACTATTGCCGAGTGGCAAAGTGCTTACCGTCGATGCCTACGTCCCCATCCCTCCCTTCCCATACGAGCCGAAGGGTAAGAATTCTGAGCTCTACAATCCCGCAACCGGTGAATGGACTTCCGCCGGCAGCACGAGTGTGCAGCTTTGGGATTCTGGGTCTGCATGCGGTGGAGAGAACGTGGGCACGTTCGAGGTCGGTCCCGCGGTGCTGCGTTCGGATGGTACGGTCTTTTACACGGGATCGGACACCTGTCCCAAAGGCACAGGAAAGACCGCGATCTACAATTCGTATACAGGAACGTGGACTCCGGGCCCGACGATTCCTGTCGTCGATGGCATTACCGACATCAACATTGCGGACGGTCCAGCTTCCTGGGAGCCCAACGATAAGGTATTGATGATGGCGAGCCCAGGTTTTGGAAACCCTCCTTCGGTTTTTTTCGAATGGGATGGACAGAATTTGGCGCGGGTGCCGGGGCCTCCAAATGCATCGATTGATGGGTCTTACGTTGGGGACATGCTGGTGCTTCCCACCGGACAGATCATGCTGACAGACCTGTCAGATGATATCGAACTCTACACTCCAACCATCACACGTCGCGACGAAGAACATCAGCGGCAAATCGCGCCGATCGTTTTTTTCGCACCCCTACTGATTGATAGAGGCGGTTCATATCAGGTTTACGGTATCCGATTTAACGGAGTCACACAGGGAGCTGCCTTTGGCGATGATGTGCAGGCCGCGACTAATTTTCCGCTCGTGCGCATCACCAATTTGAAAACTTCCCATGTTTTTTACAGCCGTACTCATGATCACAGTAGTATGGCAGTGGCATCAGATGCAGTGGTATCCACCCATTTCGAAGTACCGACTGCGCAAGAGAGCGGGTTCAGCATTCTGCAGGTAGTCGCGAACGGTATCGCCTCAGAGCCGTTCTTTGTCTTCGTCAAATAGTAGCGTGCGAGCCGTGCGCTCATTCGATATGTACTCGTTACGCCATACGTTCGCGAGCTTGGCGCGCGCGGCAGGCGCGGGCGCGTTAAACGCGCGTGAGGATCGAAGGCACGCCTCGTAAGACCTGGAATATCCGGGACTCGACGAGCCGTGCGCGATTCCTACGAAGAACCCTTGATAAGCTAACCATCAAGCCCGGGCATTGGTGGTTCCTATCTGGCCATTGGCGCCGGTTTAGGTGGCTTGATCGGCTTTGCGACGTTCGTCAGTGCTTACATCGACTGCATAGCGACGTACGGATTTATCTTTGGTTTCGGGCCTGGATGGCTCCCTTCGGGAATCGTGGCTGCCATCGTCAGCCAGGTCGAGCGGTTTCTCTGGGGGCCGATAATCCTTTTGGTCGCCTTAGTGGTGATTTTCGTTGCCCGGGTAGGTTCCCCCTAGCATTGGACGTGGCTTGAGTGCTTCATTGCGACGACTCACGGACTGGCGTCTAGCTTGACGGACGCGCTGGCGGCGTTTCCCATCGAATTGAAACCTCCGCATCGCGAGCACCGCACGCACTGCATATCAGAGCGCGGTAGAGCCACTTTCCATAAAGCCCTCTCAGCGTGGACGAGTCAACTTCTGACGCCCAGCGACATCGCTTGCACGTAATGCGCGCGATCTGACGGCCGCCCTCCGGTTGAATCATGGCGAAGCGTAGGGAGGCCTCGCGCGTGCTGTCTATGCAGTACTGGGCGCGATGAGATACTGTATACGGCGCAGCAGTGTGTTACGGAGAAGAACAGTGGCCGCCAAAAAGAAGCGTCGCATCACTGGGGGCGTTCGCAATCTCCGTGAAGCCCTTGGGGCGGTGATCGGGCGGCGCGTACACGACAATCCACGTGTTGCGACCGAAGAGCGCGCCAGCACACGTCTGACGGAACTCACTCAGGTGCGCGCGGCGCTGGCGGAGGCGGAGGCACGCAGTGAGGAGCGACGGCTCGCGCTCGAAAGCCACATTCAAGATGTCGGCTTCATGCGAATACTGCTGCGCGTGCGCAACGCGCGCATCGCGGCGCTCGAGAAGGAAGTGAACGACTTGGGCGGCACGCTTGCGCGGCGCGATGAGAAAATCGGCGAAGTGAAGAGCGATTCCGCATTGCTCAACGACACTATCGCCGCACTCACCGCAACTATCGCAGAACGGGACGCCAGCATCGCAGCGCTCAAAGCCATACAGCTCGCGGAAAGTGAAACCCTCGCTGGGCGGCAAACGGACTTTACGCGCGCGATCGCCGAGACCGAGGTTCAGCACAACAATCTAGGCTCGCTAGAAGCGGCTCTCGCTGCTGCCAACACGCGCCTCGCCGAGGAGGAAGCCGCCGCTCTTGCGGCGCTCGAGCTGCACAACTCGATGGAAGCCGCGCTCGGGGAGCAACGTCAACGCGTCGCGCGACTCGAAGTTGAGCTCGCAGGCGTCGTACGCGACCGTGACGCGAGCGTCGCGGCCGCTGCGGCTGTGCAGGCCGCGCACCTTGAACAGGGTGCACGTCTTGCGACGGCCAGTGCTCGCGTGTTGGAGCTCGAAGCCGAGGCGCTCGATCATGTGCATGCCATCAGCGCCCTGCAGGATGAGCCGCGTGTGAGCCTCGAGCGCGCGCGCGATCTGGAGGGCGATTTGCGCGCAGCCGAAGACTCTATTCGTCGGCTCGAGGCGGATCTGCGCCTAAAGATCGCGCGTCTCGACGAACTAGCGAAGATGCGTGACGACTCACGCGGCACGAGTGCCACGCACGAAATGGTCCCGGAGGGCGCCGTACCCCTCTTCATTCGTACCGGTGAATCGGAAGTCGTGCACGTGCTCGGCCCTAAGACGACAATTGGACGCACGCCCGAAAACGATGTGCAGATCGACGCCCAATACATCAGTCGCCATCACGCGGTGATTCTTGCTGAACGGACGCACACCATCATTGAAGACCTAAACAGCACGAATGGCGTGATCGTGAACGGACGGCGGGTGCTGCGCCAAACTCTGAAGGACGGCGACATCGTTCTCATCGGTACGGCGCCCTTCCGCTTCGCCGTACGCCCCGTGACCGAGCGGCGCTGAAGGTTCGCACTTCAGTTTGATTGTGGCTTGGCGCGCCGTCCAGTCTATCGGCCTGTCGCAGCGACTGATTTCCCCGGCAGCTTGGCGCTCATGCATGCATTCGCGATACAGGGTGCCGCTTAGCAACACGTCACCCCCACCTTTACGGCGAGGTGTGATCTCGCGCCAAAGCACCTGCGCGCTTATTGCGTCGTGAGCGCGTGCGCCTTCACGAATTCGTCAAGCTCAGCAGTCGACATGCCCAATGCGAGCGCCGCTTTCTCAGCAGATTCGAGTGCGACAACCTGCTCTACAATCTGCAGCACGTGCAGAGCGCCAAAGTGAAAGGCGATATGCGCCTGGGCGTGTTCGGTATCTTGCGGGTCTCGCATCCACGCCCGAAATCCCGGGAAACAAAGTGGAAAAAAGTGGCTCCGTAGAACCTGAAGAAACCGCTGTAAGTGATTGTTTCATTGGCTCCCGGGGTTGGAATCGAACCAACGACCAACGGATTAACAGACGGCGTGCCCACTCTTCGGCGCTCCGCGCCATTCCAACCCGCTGCTCGCAAGTCTTTGTTTTCTAGAAATATAGGGAGGACTCGCCATGCGAGGCTATGCGTGCCAGAGAGTCGCTCGGAGTAAATCACTGCACTGAATTTGCACGGAATGACCAACGGATTTTCGCATTTTTTGGGATTTGGTCGGGCTTGCCTGCTGCTTATGGCGATGATCGTGAGCCCCAGCGAATCGTCTGCTGCGGCCGAACGCAGAAGTGGAAGACGCCGTTGAACCCGCGTGTGACGCCACGGGCGGCAAACTGGCTTCCGATCATACGCGCCGGAGTCACGACGGCCCCGGCGGCTGTCCAGGCCAACGATCGCGCTGCAGTCATCATCGGCCAGTGCTCCGCGATGATCCGGGTCAGGGTTGAGAGACGGGCGATGTAGACTTCGGTGCTGACACGTGTGCCTAGCTCGATCAGTCGCCCAGCGACCATAGGCTGCGGGCGCTTGACGAATCGCGCAGAGGACTCGCTGTTTCCGAGGTAGCTACGGGACACACACGCTGCGCTGCACCAAGGCGACGCTGATCTACCAGTTGTTCACGGACAAGAGTTCGGAATACATTCCATTTGATCAGCCGAATTTCGTCGTTGATGCAATCCGTGAGGTATATACCCAAAGCAAGTAATAGTCTGAGTGCGTTGGTCAAACCGCTCTAGAAGAGCACGTGAAAAGCCTGATCGAGGAACAGCTCGGGACCGTTCGGTTCTAGCTAGTTGTGATGTTTCAGAAGGTTGTTCCCTCCCACCGGGAAGGGGAAGCTGATGTTGCTAGACCTCAGTTTCCTCACCAGGGGAGAGAACAACCATGAACAAGAATGCTCGCCTCACGCCTAGGGGTCGAGAAGTGATGCTGGCCCGCCTCGAGGCGGGCCAGCATCAGATTGACGTCGCCCAGGCCATGGGCGTCTCGCTCACTACGCTCAAGAAATGGCTACGGCGCTTTCGTGCCGAGGGGTCCTCGGGGCTGCTCGATCGCTCCAGCCGACCGTCCTGTAGTCCGCGGCAGCTACCCTCGAGAGTCAGGAGCGAGATTACGCAGCTGCGTCGGCAGCGACGCACTGGACGGTTCATCGCTCGGCAACTGCGTGTCTCAGCTGCCTCAGTCTCGCGCATCCTCAGGCGCGCCAAGCTATCGCGCTGGCGCGAGCTCGAGCCACGTGCGCCGGTGCTGCGCTATGAGCGCGAGCGGCCGGGTGAGCTGTTTGCATCTCGATACCAAAAAAACTGGGCCGCATCACGCGCATAGGACATCGCATTACCGGGGATCGCAGCGGCTCCTACGGCAAGGCCGGTTGGGAGTTCGTGCACGTCGCGATCGATGACTACTTCCGCGTGGCGCTCGCGAGCGTCGCCGTCAACGAGTGCGGTGATACCGCCACCGCTTTCCTCGAATCCGCCATCGCCCACTTCCAGCAGCGCGGCATACGCATCGAGCGCGTCATGACCGATAACGGTCCGGCATACCTCTCGCATACCTTCCGAGACGCTTGCCGCAAACACCGCATCCGTCACCTGCGCACTAAACCCTACACCCCCAGGACCAACGGCAAGGCAGAGCGCTTCATCCAAACCTGCCTCAGAGAGTGGGCTTACGCCGAGGCGTACTCCACCTCCGAGCAGCGCACCACGGCGCTCACTCACTGGCTCCATAACTACAACTAGCACCGCCCGCACACAGCATTAAAATCCCAGTCACCTATCAGCCGCCTTAACCTGGATGGGAGCAACCTCTTGAAACTTCACAGCTAGTCATCGATACAATCGGGCTGCGAACTCACTCGGGTTCTGTCCGCACCTTCGATGAAGTGCTATTGACTGACTGCCTCACGTCGCGCTGACAACAGCATCAACGCGGCGGCGTAAAGCACAACGAGGATCACGAGCCAGCGCAACCAGTCGATGGGTAAGGACTTGACGACAAAGGCCGCGACGAGAACTCCCGGAATGCCACCGAGAGTCAGGCCCAACGCCGCGCGTGCGCTGTAGCAGCCGGTGCGAATAAAGCGTGCCCCACCCACCGGCATTAGGAAAGCGCAGGCACCCATCATAATTGGGAATGCCGCCAGCGGACTCATTCCCAAGAGACTTACCAGGATCAAGCAAGGGGCATATAAGCCCACGCCAATCATCATGAGTGCTCCGAGGAGAAAACTGGTCCCGATCGCAAATGCCAGGTACGGCCCGTGTAAGGCAAGAGAGTTCCCACCGCCGGGAATCCAGTGGAGCGCCTTTGCCATAAAGAGGAGGGCGGAGATCAGGAGCGCAACGCCCATCCCGACCTGGATCACCCGGCGGGGAAGCCGCGCGACAATGCCGACGCCCAGCCACGCACCCAGGACCGCGGCGGCGATCATTCCGATCAATGTGGTGAGGTCCACCGTGACGGTGGAGATAAAGATCAGCGCCTGCGCAATGGTGGGCAGGGCGTGGCCTGCGTTCAGGGTGCCGGGAATGCTCTCATCCGCGACGCGGTGCCGGAGTTTGAAGATCGCCGTTGTGGGTGCGAAGGAGCCGATGCCGAGCGTGTCGAAAAAGTTCGTCACAAAGCCGGTGGCGAGATCGGTCGGACTGGGGGCACGGGAGCGAGACGGGTTGCCATCGTGAGCGACGCGCGTCCGTTCGAGGAAGTACCACCGGCCGACATACCAGAGCGTTACCGTTATTAGCATCGACAGTAGAATGCGGGCACCGGTACTCATAATACTCGTCGCCTACCGTAATGCGCCGAAGCGGCGCAAGTCGAAAGCCGAGAGGTCATGTCGGGGCGTGCGGCCTGCGAGAAGGTCGGCAACGAGCTCGGCGGTGACCGGCGCGAGCGTGAGTCCCAAGTGCTGATGCCCGGTGGCATAGAACACGTTCGTGTTATCGATGCGGCCGATCGCCGGCAGATAGTCTGGCAAGATCGGCCGCGGGCCCGCCCAGCTCGGACCTGCGGGATCACATGAGTACCCCAGGCGCCGAAGGCCTGAGACCAAACGCTTCGGCTTGCGCGGATCCTGCTCGGCATCCAACGTTACGAAATCCATGAAGCTCGACGCCCGCAGCCGGCCTTGCATGGGGGTCACCAGCACGTGTTGGTCCGAATACAAAATCGGCGCATCGACGACGGGCTCGTGATTCGGCAACTCGAGGTGGTAGCCCCGCACCGCTTCCATCGGGACACGGACTCCCAGTCGCTCTAGCAGTGGCGCCGCCCAGGCGCCCGCGCAGACGATGACGGAGTGCACACTGAGTGTTCCGTCTGCAGTGTGGATAGAAACGCGGGAAGGATGGGGCTCGAGCGCGCGAACCTCTGCTTGTTTAAATTGCGCGCCGTGTTGATCTGCGGCGCGGGCGAATGCGCGGACCACCTGCAGCGGGTCGATCACGTGACCGGTGTTTGGAAACCACAGGCCACGGGCATCGCTTGGCGCTTCGGAGGCCGCAGATCGCGGGCGCGAGCGGCAGTGGAGGTGGGGGCCACGGTATGAAGGGAGGGGATTTTTGAGCATCCGCAGCAATTCGGGGCTTGCCGGCTGCGTGCGGATGCCTGAATCCTCCATGGCTCGTGCCTGCGCGGCAGCGCGCTTTTCTGCATGGCGACCAAACCAGATCTCGTAGTGGCCGTTCCGGCGCAGGAGCTTGGAGCCTCCGATCGCGGCCAGCCAGTTGGACATCTCTTGAACGGCGGGCTTCACGAGCGGTGCCAGGAGACTAGTGTTCTCGTCCTGGTGCGCACTCGCGGCGGCAAAGCGCCGCGCCCAGGGCAGGAGTTGAGGCACTCGGCGCAGCGGGATATCCAAGGGTCCCCCTAAGGCGAAAAGCTCGCGCCAGAAGCCGAACAACAGCGCCTGCGAGGGCAGCGGGGCTACCAGCTCAGCCGCAAGATGTCCCGCATTGCCAAAACTCGCGCCCGCCATGCCGGGCTCCGCGCGATCCAGGAGCAGCACAGAACGGCCTTCGCGGGCGAGCGCATAGGCGATCGTCGCGCCGACGACGCCGGCGCCGATCACCGCTACCGAATGCTCGCGATCCATGGGTAGATCGTATACGATCTACGAAAGGAGAAGCTATGTCCCGTCCACTTCCATGCTCTTGGTCGGGCGTTTTCCCGGCCGCCACCACGCAGTTCGATGCCGCACTTAGCGTTGATCTTGAGGCGACGCAGAGGGTCCAGGCCGCACTCCTTCGCGATGGCGTGCACGGACTCGTTCTCTTGGGTACCGTGGGGGAGGGTAATTCCCTAAGCGCGCAGGAAAAGCGCGCGGTACTCAAAGGCGCCGTCGAGGCGACGGGGGGCAAAGTCCCACTGATCGCCGGTGTCTCGGAATTCACCACCGCCACCGCAGTGGCCTTCGTTCGCGATGCGCAAGCGCTTGGTGCCACGGGATTTATGGTGCTGCCCGGCATGGTCTACGTGCCGACACCCCGCGAGCTTGAATATCATTTCCGAGCCGTGGCGGAGGCGACCTCGCTCCCGATCATGCTCTACAACAATCCGCTTTCTTACCGCGTGAACATTGAACTCGAAACGCTCGCGCGCCTCACCAATGTGCCCAATATCGTTGCCATCAAGGAATCCGCACCCGACCCGCGTCGATTCACCGATCTCATCAACGCGTTTCGAGATCGATTTACGCTCTTCGCGGGGCTCGATGACGTTGCCTTCGAAGGTCTGACGCTGGGAGCCAAGGGGTGGGTGTCGGGCCTGACGAATGCCTTTCCGGCGGAATCCCTGGCGCTGTACCAGGCGATCAAAGCCAACGAGTTTGAGCGCGCGCGCCGCATCTATCGCTGGTTCATGCCGCTGCTGCATTTGGATTCCGAGCCGGATCTCGTGCAGTCGATAAAGCTCGCCGAACAGATCATGGGCCGCGGCTCCGAATGTGTGCGACCCCCACGCTTTCCGTTGGAGGGCGCCCGTCGCGCGGCAGTGACCGCTATCGTGGAACGCGCCAGGGCGACGCGTCCCACATGAGCGGTGTGCGCCAAGTGCGCGTCGTCGATTCTCACACGGCGGGGGAGCCGACCCGGGTGGTGATTGAAGGCGGTCCGGATCTGGGGAGTGGCTCTTTGCTTCAGCGAATCGCAGCGTTTCGGGCGAATGAAGACCGGTTTCGATCGGCGATCGTTAACGAACCGCGGGGCTCGGACGTGTTGGTGGGCGCCTTGCTCGTCGAGCCGGTGGATAAGACCTGCGCTGCGGGCGTCATCTTCTTCAACAACGTCGGTTTCCTAGGAATGTGCGGGCATGGCGCCATCGGCGTCGTGGCTACGCTCGCGCATTTGGGTCGCATAGGCGCAGGCGTGCATCGCCTGGAGACCTGCACCGGTGTCGTGACCGCGACGCTGAACGCTGATGGCTCGGTCGCGCTCGCCAATGTCTCAAGTTTCCGCAAGGCTCAGGGAGTTGAGTGTCAGGTTCCCGGCGGGGGGACGGTTCAGGGCGATGTAGCCTGGGGTGGAAACTGGTTCTACTTCATCGAGGATCACGGCCAGAGTCTCATCTTGAGCCGTTGCGAGGAGCTGACGGACTACGCGTGGCGCATTCGCCAGGCGATCAATGCCCAAGGCCATCCGGAAGTCGATCATATCGAGCTCCTTGGCCCCGCTGTCTCCAACAAAGCCCACGCACGCAACTTCGTTCTGTGCCCGGGCAAAGTGTACGACCGTTCACCCTGCGGTACCGGCACGAGCGCCAAGCTCGCCTGCCTCGCGGCCGACGGCAAACTGGCTGAAGGTGAAGCCTGGATTCAGGAAAGCATCATCGGCAGCACGTTCAAAGCGCACTATCGTTGGATCGACCGCAGCCAAGGTCACATTACCCCCATCATTGAAGGCACGGCCCACATCATCGGGGATGCGCTGTTGCACTTGGATCCGGCCGATCCGTTCCGCTGGGGTATTCGATTGTGAGGAGTGAAGCTTTTGCGGTTGATGCGACATCAGCCGTCGAGCGGGCCGCTATCGATGCGCACACTGCATTTCGCGACTACTGTCGCCGATCCGGTGCCGAGCGCGCGCGGTTCCTGCGGCGTATTGCCGAAGGCATTGAGAGCCTGGGCGATTCGCTTACTAAGAGCACGAGCCGCGAGACTGCGTTGCCCGAGGCGCGACTGCAGAGCGAGCGCGCCCGGACTTGCCTGCAGCTGCGCATGTTTGCGGATTTCGCGCAAGTGGGCGCCTGGATCGATGAGCGCATCGACCCGGTGGATCCTCTTCGACTGCCGGCACCTAGGCCCCGGGTGCGCTCGCAGCTTAAGCCCTTGGGTCCCATCGCGGTGTTCGGCGCCAGCAATTTTCCACTGGCCTTCTCGGTAGCGGGGGCGACACCGCTGCCGCACTCGCCGTGGGCTGTCCGGTAATCGTGAAGGCACACCCCGCGCATCCGTGCACCTCCCAGTTAGTGGGAGATGTTATCCACGAGTCAGCTCGGAACTGTGGTTTGCCGGGGGGCGTGTTTTCGCTCCTCTTTGAAGGCGAAGAGGACATACACGAAATTGGGCTTTCGCACGTGCGACATCACCTCATTAAGGGCGCGGCATTCACCGGATCCACCCGCGCAGGTTTAGCGCTCCTGCGTGCGACCCAGGCGCGATCCGACCCCATCCCTTTCTTCGCGGAGATGGGGAGCCTTAATCCTGTTTTTTTCTTCCCGAAGGCCGTTGCCCACCAGGGCGATTCCATCGTCGCGGGCCTCCACGGCTCGATCGCGGGGAGTGTCGGACAGGTATGTACCAAGCCGGGACTCCTGTTTTTGATCGATTCGCGGCAGTCTCATACGTTTCTTGAAGAACTCGCGCAGCGGATGACGCAGACCCCCTCCGGCACCATGCTGACGCTTTTCATGCGAGCCACGTATCAGGAGGCGATCGACGAGCGCAGTCGAAAGGTGGGCGTTCGCACTCTCGCACAGGTCGCAACCGGGGATGGCGCGGGTGCAACGTTGCACGTCACCGACGCGGATGACTTAGTTCGATCACCCCATTTGAAGGAGGAAATCTTCGGACCGTCCAGCCTCGCCGTCATCTGCCGCACTGTCGAGGACTTTCAACGTTCCGCTGAGGTACTCGAGGGCCAGCTCACGGCAACTCTTTGGGCCGACACCGATGAGCTGAACAATCAGGATGAGCTGCTGTGGACGCTCGAGCAGAAAGCCGGCCGCATCATCTTCAACGGGTTTCCAACCGGCGTCGAGCTCGGTTCAGCGATGACGCACGGGGACCCGTTCCCCGCCACGACGGACAGCCGCTTCACCTGCGTGGGCACCCGATCGATACTACGTTTTGTTCGCCCCGTTGCCTGGCAGACCCCGACATGAATGAACCCATTGCCCGCACCATGACCGCCCAGATCACCTCGCGAATTCGCGCCAAGATTCTGACCGGTGCGTATGCCCCGGGAACGCAGCTGCTGCAGGACTCGATCGCCGCGGAGTTCGGCGTCAGCAAAATCCCAGTCCGCGAGGCTCTTGTGCAGCTCAAATCCGCCGGCCTCGTGGATATCTTTGCGCATCGCGGATTTCAAGTACGGCCGGTGTCGGCCGCCGAAGTACAGGAAGTTTTCAATCTGCGCCTGGCGATTGAGCCGCAAGCCGTCGCAAAATGGGCGAAATTGGCAAGCGCCGCAGACCGGGGAAGTGCAAAAGCTGCCCTCATCAAGCTGAACCGCTCGCTCGTGGCCGGAGAACTGCAGCACTCAGGGGACCTCAACAGTGAGTTTCATTTAAGCCTCATCGTCCCACATCGCCAGCCTGCGACCGCGGAAGTTCTCTATCGGTTGCACACCATCGCACAGCGCTACGTTTGCATGCACCTCGAACCGAAAGGGCGCATCAAACGCGCGACGAGGGAACACATCGCGCTTTACGAAGCTTGGCAAGCCGGCAAATCAAGGGAAGCCAGCCGGCTGACTCAAGCCCACATCGAAGAGACCCGCGACGAGCTTTCCGAAGTACTTCGGCCATGACAGTGCGAGTTATTCGCAGTTCTCGCCGCGTTACCCGCCGCCTGTTCGGCTGCAAATATTGCGCCAAAGACCGAAGGTTCAACGCAGGGCGAGCGCTGCCGGCCCCGCTGGAATCTGGCATAGAGGTCCGTTGACGTACTGATAAGGTCGTCTTGCGGGCGGACGCTTTTATCCATGTACTGGGATTCTCGAATGACACGCCCGCGGCTCTTAGGTGTCGTCCAAGCGTGTGTTTGAGATCATGTACCCGAACTCTCCTGACGCGCGCATCGCGAAGCGCGATACTCAATGGCCGCTTTCCGCGTCGCCCTTCTAATTCACCCGGAGTCGTAGAAAGGCGACAAATCCCGACCAGGATTTGAACCTGCGCTCCTTCTGACTATCGGACTAGTAATCCGCCGGCGACGCCGGCGGCCTACGACTTTTCAAGGCTTCGAGGACACGTACTTCGACGCACAACGCGGGAAGCGCGAGGCTTTGACCGACCGGTCAATCCGAGATACCAGCGAAGAAATGCGGGCTCATGAACTAGAAGCTGACCCGGCTTTGATTCATGCACTACAGACGAAAGACCGTTTTTGGCGCGGTTTCGAAGTGCCCATTGAACCTTGGGGCAGGTTGTCAACGCCGGACGGAAACTGCTCATTTGTGGCGCCTGAAAATTGCACACTTATGAGGTTGCAACCCTTAGTGTGCCTTGGGCTCCTTTCTCCTGGTTTGTCGTGATGCAGGTTGTTCGTCAGCCTTAGGCTGGATGGCATGCCAGAGGTCGGTGTGCTCACGCATGCGGAAGCTGTTGCCGCGGATATTGACCACATGGCAGTGATGCATGAGCCGGTCGATAAGCGCAGCGGCCATGACTTCATCGCCTAAGATATGGCCCCATTCCTCGAAGCCTTTGTTGGACGTGAGGACCGTGGAGGCGTGTTCGTAACGGGCATTGATCAGCTGGAAGAACAGGACCGCGCCATCGCGGTTGACCGGTAAATAGCCGATCTCATCGACCAGGAGCAAGGCCGGATGGCTCAAGACGCGCAGTCGTCTGGCCAACTGACCCGCAGCACGGGCCTGCTCGAGTGACTCAATGAGGTTGACGAGCGGGGCGTCCATCCTTCTTCGGCAACGTGAGCGAATTTGATGAGGCGCGTATGGCATTCGCGGGTCCCTTCTCGGGCCATATCCTCGATTTAGCATTACGTCAGCCCTCTGCACATCACCGAGTCCGCCGTGATGGCGAGGCAGATTGAGCAGCAGGCCGACTTGGCGGGGTTTTTAGACCTCCCTCGACGCCCGCCTGGAAGCGGGTCGTGCTGAAACCACCGTCTCGATGAGCTCGGTCATTGAAAAGACCGGGGTCTTTCGCCGCGCTGCTTCACTGATTACGCGAGCGACTTCCACTACAGAACTCTGATCCTCAGATACGGGCGGTCCATCGTGGACGACGAGGAAATCCACCCCAAAGCTCAAAAACTTCTGAGCGGCAGGTATCGACCGGACGACTCCGCCGACACGCAAACCTTCACTCGCGCAGGCCTCCAAACAGATGATCTCGCGGTCGATGCCTAACGAAAGGCGGTCGAAGATCGCACTGGCCTCACTGTCAAAGAACGACACGCTTGGGAAATTGATTACACCACCGATACCTGCGGCTTTAATGTGGCGGATGAGTTCGTCCCTCGTCCGTAGTGCATCCACAGCGAAAATCCCGGCGTAAACGTGAGACCACATTCCAGGGGAGCTCGGCAACGCGGCCAATAGCTCTCCATTGACATCGTGGACGGCAAGGGCGCTGGTCCAGATGTCACTCGCTCGAGGGAAAGGCGGGAGCCATGGACACAAAATCCAGGTGGTTTGCGCGCGTCGGTTTGATGTCTGGGCTAAAGCGCGGCCGAGTCGAAGCTGTTCCCTCGGCTTATGCGCATGCGCGTCTGATCTCGACCGACTTGAATGCCCGCGTCGTCTCCGCAATCGCGTTCTCCACTGACAGACGTTCCATCGAAGAAGCGCCAACAAAGCCCACAGCATCACAGCGTGCGAGCACGTAGGCCGCATCTTTGGGGGTCGCAATCGGACCCCCATGGCATAGCAGTATCACATCTGGCTTGATCTGC